>CEVK01003997.1_pt1 | contig 110079 bp, 91 predicted proteins | sample 531501 | NCBI WGS metagenome assembly CEVK01 (sample SAMEA2623794, study PRJEB7988) | marine metagenome | biome: marine biome (ENVO:00000447); feature: mesopelagic zone (ENVO:00000213); material: "saline water (ENVO:00002010), including plankton (ENVO:xxxxxxxx)" | depth 740 m | reverse complement strand
GAATTCGACAGGAGCTGGTTGTGTAGGACTTGCCGGGTGCAAATATAAGGCACCTATCTGCTTTGCCAAAGGTTTTTTTAACTGAATTTATTGATTTAACTTCATCACCTAAATCTGTAAATCATGCGCACATATAATCTTCTCGTTCTCTTCACATTAAGCACACTAATGCTTTCTTGCGGAAACGGAAAAGATCTCAATAAAAGTTTTTCAATCGTAGTTGATAAGCCTGTAGAGGCCTTAAAAAATGGTGAAAGCCTCGCCATAAGTTTAAAACCTAAGGGCGATGCGGTGCTCGATTCGGTAGTATATCAACTCGATAACGCCAAAATAGGAAGCAAGCCCGGGCTCCAGGCCATTTCGTATACCCTTAATGAACAAAAGCTTGGTAAAAAGCAGCTACAAGCTACGTTATACGCCGGCGATAAAACCGCTGTCCTTAGTGAAACGATCACGCTGCTTGCTTCAGAAACACCCGTACTCTATACCTATGAGATCGTGAACACCTATCCTCACGATACGCAATCTTACACTCAGGGACTGGAGTTTCACAATGACACTTTATATGAAAGCATTGGTGAATACGGCAAATCTGCCCTGCTTAAAACCGATTTGAAAAGTGGAAAGATTCTTAAGCGAATTGATCTTGACAAAACCTATTTCGCCGAAGGCCTTACCATTTTAAATCAAAAATTAATACAACTAACCTGGCGGGAAAATACAGGTTTTATTTACGACCTAAACACTTTTACAAAAACCGGAAGCTTTCAGTACGGCGCAAGTAAAGAAGGCTGGGGACTTTGTAACGATGGTAACAAAATCTATAAATCTGACGGAACCGAAAAAATCTGGATTTTAGATCCCGAAACCTACTCCGAGACCGGCTATTTTGAAGTGGTTGACAACAAAAAGGTACGTTCCAAATTTAATGAGCTTGAGTGGGTAGACGGTAAAATCTACGCAAACAGCTATCAGTTTGACAGCATTAGCATCATCGATCCTGAAACCGGTGCTATTGAAGGTGTTGTTGATCTCAGATCGCTTAAGAAGCAGATCAAATCAATCGCAGATGATGCTAACGAAGTCCTTAACGGAATTGCCTACGATGCAGCATCCCAAAAACTCTACGTTACCGGAAAACACTGGGATAAGCTCTTTGAGATACGCATCTTAAAAAAATAATTCACCCTTGACAAAACAGCTCACAATCCTATTTAAGACAATGCTTTCTCTTATTGCCATTGTGAGCCTAGCATCATGCCGTGATGATTTTGAGCCCGAGCGCAGCACGGGAAATCTCGAATTCTCTCGGGACACCGTATATCTCGACACCGTTTTCTCAAACATTGGCAGCAGCACCTACACGCTTAAAGTTTTTAACCGTAGTGATGCGTTTGTACGTATTCCGCAGGTTGGTCTCGCTAAAGGTGAAAATTCGGCTTACCGTCTCAATATTGACGGGCGCGCGGGTAAAGTTTTTAACGAAGTGGAGATTTTACCGCGGGACAGTATTTTCATTTTTATAGAAACGACGGTAAATGCTCAAAATAACAATCAGCTTATCTATACCGATCAACTAATTTTTGATGAGGACCCTTATACCCAGCAAGTAGAACTGGTAACTCTGGTGAAGGATGCCCAGTTCCTGTTTCCACAAAAAAATGCCGAAGGAATCAAAGAAACCTTAGAAATAGGTGTTGATGAAGAGGGCGAGCCCGTTTTGATTGAAGGTTTTGTTTTGACCGATGATCAATTGCGTTTTACTAATGAAAAACCCTATGTTATTTACGGCTACGCCGGAATCGCTAATGGAAAAACACTCATTCTTGATGCAGGAGCTCGTTTACACTTTCACGAGAATAGCGGAATAATCGTGGGCTCCGGCGGAAGAATTGAAGCGAACGGAAGCTTAAGCCCAGACGAAACTCTCGAAAATGAAATTATTTTAGAAGGTGATCGCCTGGAGCCGGAGTATGCTCAAGTCCCTGGACAGTGGGGTTCCATCTGGTTTACCCCGGGAAGTACCGGCTATATGAATTATGTTACCATCAAAAACAGTAATCTGGCTATCCTTGCAGACGGTGCCACTGGCAATGCTGAAGCTGATATCCAATTGAGAAACACCCAGATTTACAACAGTGCACTGGTAGGTTTATATGCCATTACAGCCTCACTTGCTGCTGAAAATCTGGTCATTGGTAATTCCGGGATTTCAAATCTATGGATCAGGCTGGGCGGGAGCTACAGTTTTACACACAGTACGTTTGCCAATTACTGGAATCAAAGTTTTCGCAACACACCGGCGGTGCAAATCGATAATTTTTTGGAAACACAAGAAGCGCTACTGATATCAGACTTAACAAAAGCTGATTTTGTAAATTGCATCATCTATGGTAATAAAACTGAAGAGTTTGGATTAAGAAATGTCGATGGAGTTCCGTTTAATTTTTCATTGAGCAACAGTCTTATACGTTTTGATGACCGTTTTGGTGAATTTTCGGCTTTGCCTGTTTATGATTTTACAGACGCCACTCTTTATCAAAATATAAAACTCAGTGAGGACCCCGATTTTAAAAACACGGCAAATAACGAGTATGGCATAGGCTTAAATTCTGCCGCCAGGGAATTAGGAAATGCTGCCGGAGCTGCACAGGTAACACAGGATATTACAGGAACTGAACGTAACAACAACCCGGATGCAGGGGCTTATCAGGCTATAAATTTTGATAATTAGATGCTTAAAAAACTCCCATACTTCATTTTATTTATTTTAAGCCTATCTACCTATGCACAAGCTCCCGAACTTGATGCTACCGGAGACCAGCTCTATTGCCCGGGTTCTGAAATAGCTATAGTGGAAGATTTCACCCTTGATAATACATCCGGAACTGCGATCAATTCGATTTATATTCAAATTTCTAGTGGTTACGAGCAGGGTCGTGACTTTTTGCGTTACAATGGCAGCAATGCGGCAATAACTCCTAGTTTTACTTCTTCAAGCGGTAAGTTACAGCTAAGCTTCCCTTCTACCCTTACGGCCGCAGAAATTGAAACTGCCGTAAAAAATGTGGGTTTTAGAAGTACAAACCCCGCAATCAGCGGTACCCGCCAATTCTCAATCACCATAGGAGATGCTAATTATTTACCTTCTACAGGACATTTTTATAAATATTACTCAGACCTCGAAATAACCTGGCAGAATGCTCGTGCGGCAGCCGAAACGGAAACCTATTATGGGCTTACCGGTTATTTAGCTACTCTAACCTCTGAAGATGAGGCCATCTTATGTGGAGAACAAACACAGGGCGCAGGTTGGATTGGCGGTACAGATGAAGAAACCGAAGGAGTCTGGAAATGGGTAACCGGTCCTGAGGGAGCCAATGGCGGACTCGTATTCTGGAATGGTGCTGTAAACGGCTCAACTCCCAACTTTGCTTATTGGAATACCAATGAGCCCAATAATACTAACGGAGGTGAAGACTACGCGCACATTACAGATCCCTCAGTAGGCCTGCCCGGCTCGTGGAATGACCTCAGGACCATTGGGGAACCACCGGGGCCTTTTCAGGCTAAAGGTTATATTGTAGAATTTGGCGGTATGCCGGGAGATCCTGACCTTAAAATTGCTACTTCGTCGCAAATTCAGGTTGCAGCAGTAGTTAGTACCAACAGTGAGACGCGCTGCGGTCCCGGTACCGTGAGCCTGACTGCTCAGGGAACCGGAGGTCAGCTCAATTGGTATGATAGTGCTTCAGGAGGTAATCGCGTGCACACCGGTTCCAATTTTACAACCAACCTGAGTGCAACCACAACTTTCTACGTCGCCGCAGAACCTGTAGGCTGTTCAGCAGGTGCAAGACGTGCAGTTCAGGCAGTTGTTCTACAACCGGTAAATGTGCCTGCGCAGATAGAGGTTTTTAATTGCGATGAAGATGGTATTCCTGATGGTTTTACCATATTCAACCTGGATGCTATTGCTGCAGATATAACCTCTGCGTCCTCAGAAACTGTAGATTTTTATACTAACCGTGCAGACGCCGAGAACAATCAGACTTCCAGTACAATTGAAAATCCCGACTACGACAGCAGCAATGGCAATATACTCTATGCCCGAACCCAAAATGCTAACGGTTGCTTCGGGATTACCGAAGTAAATCTGGAAGTTTCTACCACCTCCTTCCCTTCTGGTTTTGTTTATGAGCTAGCCAGTTGCGATACAGACGATGCCGTTGACGGGTATTTGGATTTTGACCTTAACGAGGCAACGCCGGCAATGCTCGCCCAGTTTCCGCAAGGCAGTAACCTGAGTGTTTCGTATTACCGCACACAAGACGAGGCATTGTTAGATCAAAATGAAATACCGCTCGACAACACCTACCGCAACGAGACTCCAGACGAGCAAATACTTTACGTTCGGGTTGAAGACAATTCCGGTAATCGCTGCTATGGGGTAGGACCACATTTAAGTTTACAGGTGCTTCCTGTTCCTCAATTTAAAATTTTAAACGAAGGTCGTTTTTGCAGCACCGCCGCCTCGTTTACTCTCGAAACCATAAATGCACAGGGCACATACGACTGGGAATGGCGGGATGATCAGGGAAACTTACTTAGTACTGAATCTTTCGTTGTAGTTAACACCCCCGGAATTTATACGGTTAGTGCAGATAATGGAGCGTGTACCTCATCAACTCAGGAAATTGAGGTCATAGCTTCTGAAGCAGCCACACTTACCACTGAAAATATCGAAGTCATCAGCGATGGAGATTCAAATAGTGTACGGGTAATAAATATCGCCAGCCTTGGCCAGGGAGATTATGAGTTCGCTTTGGGCGACGAGATAGGGCCTTACAGAGACGAACCTGTATTTGAACGAGTTACGCCGGGCTTTAAAACGCTATTTGTTCGTGATAAAAACGGATGTGGCATTAGCAGCATTGAGGTCCCTGTATTAGGTTTCCCGGACTATTTTACTCCAAATAATGATGGCTATAACGATACCTGGGGTCCGCTAGGTCTTAATGCACAGGACTATACTGACATAAGCATTGTAATATTTGACCGCTATGGTAAGCTACTCAAATCGCTTTATGGCTTTGACGGAAGCTGGGATGGCACCACCCGTGACCGTGCATTACCTTCAGACGATTATTGGTATCGCGTAGAACTTATAGACAACGAGGGAATAACAAGGCGGTTTAATGGGCATTTCACCTTGAAACGTTAGCATTTAAGATGGAAACTGTTCAGCTTTTTTCCTATGGAACGCTTCAGAATGGCACTATTCAGCAAAGCTTATTTAAACGTAGGCTAGATGGCACAACAGAAGTTCTATCAGGCTATATTTTAGCAAATATTTCATTACCCGAAAATCATCCTCAGGCAAAGACCTATTTTATAGCAATTTATACCGGTAATAAAAATGATACTATTGAAGGAGTGTGCTACAAAATCAACATATCTGAACTTCCACAAGTTGACAATTATGAAGGACCTGCTTACGAGCGTGTACAAGTGATTTTAGAATCAGGAAAAAAAGCTCTGGTGTATCGAAAACCGATTAACAAAAAGTACTAGGAATACCTCCTGCCTCAAACCTCCCCAAAATTGAAAATACAGGCTTATCAGCTATTTTCTTTAACGATAAAATAGACCAAATTCTTCTTTTTGGGTTCAACAACACAGATTTAATTTTTTTTCAGGACTTGGCGAAAAACGTTATAGATTCGTATAAAATCTGTATTGCTAATGCGTCTATTTCTCTCCTTTTTAAGTTTATTATTTGTTCAAATTGGGATTGCTCAGGATCAAACTCATATGGATGCCTCTGTGTCCATTTCTCTATCAGAAGAACGTTTTGATGCCGTGTACACCTTGAGTAATTTACCCGTGAACTCTCAGAAACTTTCTTTTAAACTGAACAGGCACTTTAAGGTAGAACAGATTTATCTGAATGGAGACCCTATCGCTTCAAGCAAGTACCCCCAAAATTGCAACGACTGCCTTACGCACAACATTAATATCAACAGACCACTTAATGAAGTTGACCGGATTAAAATTGAAATTTCAGGAGAAATAAAAAATCTGGAAACCAAAATAGATGCCAAGCGACATAAAGGAGAAGTTGTTTTGGTTAACGACGTGCTTCTTGCCGGCGCAAATGATTATTGGTACCCGCAGGTTGTTCGCACAAGTGGCTCTCTTTCCGAATATATTAATCCATTTAATATGACATATAATATCACAGCGACCTGTAACGACTGTGATAAAATTTATCTTGGCAAAGGAACCCCAAAAACAAGTGGTGCCACCTTTAGCAATGATCGGGCAGAAGGAGATATCACGTTGATTGCCGGGAATTTCGATTTTAAGGAAGGTGAGTACGCCAACTACATAAATGTATCTGATGCCGATATTCAAAAAATCAAACTACGCTTCTCAAAAAGTCAACGATTTTTAGAAGAATTTACCCAAACTGCAGGTAACCAAAACAAAACAGTGTATGCCCAACTGGAATCACCAGTCTATGGCAATGAAGCGAACTACAATACCATCGTAAATACCTCAGCGAATATCGACGTGAATAAAGTTGACGAAAATCTCACCGAAGATACGGCATATTATTATTTTGCAAGTAACTTTGAACCAAAGACTAAACTTGACAAACTGTTCTTACAATCTCTGGCTAAATATGCCCGTATAAAATACCTGGAAGAGAACAACAGCGTCCAATATAACCGTGTAACCGGGATTATACAGCCTAATTTTATAACTAAAAAACAGGCTCCCTCACAATCACAGCTTCAGGCTTTGCTCATTACACCCGGTCAATTTATTGAGTTGGAACGAAGTATTGGTGCTGAAAAAATGAAGACCTTCCTTAAAAATACCTTTCAAAATCTGGCTTACGGTAAATCAAGCTTTGATGCTTTTACAGAAAGTATCGCCAGTTTGAATACTTCAGACACCAATCTGGAATCTCTTGTAGCTCAGGTTCAAAATCAGTTTCAATTGAGAGCTTTAGAAGAAAATACCGATGTGCTAGTAGGTTTGGATTAAGATCTTTATCCCTTTTAAATTCACTTAAACCTTAGTAAAGATTCGCGTACTTTAAGCAGACTGTTTGTCTTTTCTTTGGGTAATATGCCTTCGTGACTGAGTAAAAAGTCGAGTTGAGCCAATTCAATACGTATTTGTCGGGAACTATGCAAAATCTGGAAAGCTTCTGCAAAACGCTTATTAATTTCATCTAGAATAGTCTGATCCCCGCCTTTTTCGGTATTTATTAAAAGCATCCCGAAGCTTACCTCAGTCATTCCCAGAAGTACAGAAATGTCAAGATCTGCCGGGTCAACATCATCCAGATGTTTTAAAAATTCAGACAGATAGGTAAACACCGGTTTTTTAGTGTATTTCTTCAATTGGTTCTTTAGATTTCCTTTGCCATAAGCTTCCAGTAGATAACTTAAAAACACGATGTTTGAAAAAGCATCCAGGGTCTTCCCGTCATAGGGGTCTATACTGTGATCATAAGCTTCGGTATAGTAATCCAAAGCTGTCTGCAGGTATTGCAATTGCTTATCCCCTTTCTCGTACATCGAGGCAAACTTGAAGCAATTACCAACTATGCCCAGTCTCAACGTGGTTTTGCCTATAAGGGCAAGCTTGGTAACCAAGTCGAGCTCTTCCTTCCGCTCTGTGGCATCCTTTGAGAAATTGAGCGAGCGCAAAAGGCAAAAATGCTCCAGTACTTTCATTGAAAAATTAGCATCCTCAAGAGTTAAAACTGCCCTAAACGTGTCTAAAGCCTCAGTAGGCATATCCAGCTCGTCATAAATCAATGCTTCCTTCTCTCTGATTACTCCATCTATCAGGTCGTTTCGACTGGCATTTTCAAGAATCTCCTCGAGTTTAAGCTTCACTTTCTTAGGATTAAAACTGCTATGTCTGATGGAAGCATAGAGGTTTTCAAGATCAGTATACACCTGCGAACTCAACACATAATCAAAGATTTCTTCTTTTTGGCGCACGTGCTCAAAGAACTTGTAATGCTGATTGCCATAGCACTGGTAAGCGCCCCACGTATTGGTATGCCGGTGATTTTGATAGCATTTTTTACGTGCCATTTGTACGGCTTCACCAAACTCATAACCGGAAAGCATGCGATGGTAAAAGGTTTCTGAAAAAGTTTCGGCGGCGGCATCGTCTACCGCCCAGCCGGTTACAATTATAGCTTTGACGCCCATAGCAATGAGCTGGGTTCCTATATTGGCAGCGAGTTTATAGCGCGAGCGGCTAAAGGCATCGTCTGACGCATTCATAGTTCCCGAAAAACAACAATTGATGAAGACGAACTCCGGCACGTAACTCAATTGTTTAATCATCGCAGGGTCTATACAAATCCCGCTACCAATTGCGATACCTACACGGTGGGTAGCCGGATCGTAAAGCCCGTGACCTGCAAAATGCAAAATCTTGTACTCATTAGTATAGAGCTGCAACATGATATCTGAAGCTGTGCTATTGAGTAACGGAAAGGTCTCAAATCCTGCATTTTTTAGTTTGTCATCAACCAATTGTGCCTCAGCTTTTGCTGCCGGTAATTGCGGAAGAAGTTCTTCATTGTAAAGAGGATCACCTATAATAAGCGTTTTGTTGCTCACACTGCGCAATTGATTACTCTCATAATCTGAAGTCAGCAACTGGCGTATCAGCCCACTATTTACCGCTGCAGGCGTTTCGTCAGACTCAAAGTCGTGAAATAATTCCCACGGAAACTGAGCTGCCTTAAGATCGAGCTTAAACAAAATATTGTTTTGATTGCGGATGATGTCTTTAAACTGATTCGGGATGAGCAATTCAAATAAGGTTTTAGACAAACGCTTATCCCAGACCGAATTGCGTGACATCTGCTCCAGTAAAATACCTACTTGCTCCAGCCCGTTATGCACTTCTTCTTCTTCAACACGAGCTAGCCCGCTTGACGAATTGTATGCAAAGCCGGTGATTCGATCGCCTTCGCAAATACTTTTCACGTTAAAATGATGCCACCAGTCTTCAGACTCATCTACAAAAGCGCGCTTTTTCTTGGCGCCTTCTTTGCGCTCTATGCCTTTAACCAATTCAAAATTAAAGCGGTTATCAGAATTCTTCAACCTGCTCAAAGCCCAGTATGCCTGGCTCGCGAGTGACTCGTAATGATTTATAAACTCTACCTGAACAACTTCCTGCAGGCCTTCGCCGTGATCTTTTATAAAGCGGTTAGCGCTGCTTACTCCCAGCAGAATACCCTTTATTGAATCTTCGATTTGCAGCCTGCCATAACCCGTTCCCATGAGGATAAACGAGATTCCTTCGGCATAGGATTTGGCTTTTGCCAGAGTATAATTATCGCGCATAAACATCGCGTATTTAAGAGTAGCCATCTCTACAGTTTTGGCCAGCAAATAATGTGTAAGCTCCTGTGAGTTCCCCAAACCGCAAACAATGGCCCCACGCGGATTGGTATTCAGGTTAAAAAATACTTCGCTCTCTCCTATTTTTCCGGGATAATACCCCATATCGTAACGCTGCATCAGCCTGCCATTGAGGTAATTATCAAGGGCTTTCTCGGCGCTGTGAACCCCGTCATTATTAAAATGTCCCAGCATCACCGGAAAACGTGACACTTTTAAATCTGCATTTACAACTTCAACATTTAAAACGCTACGCTCCGGTTGAGCTGCTTTTGATACAGGCTGAATTCCAAAAAGCGCATCACTCACCCGGTTAGGATCACTGCCCGGAGCAGGAACTGAATGGATCTCACTGATGACTTCACCGGCGCGGGAAACCGGTTTGGTTTTAAGCAGACGGTTGGTTTTACCTTCAAGCAAAATATCAATGATACCGTCATAAATTTTGGGATCATTAGCCAGTTCGCCGTGTGAGGTATGCGTATAGTACACATTGTCTTTAGGTATACGCGACGGGATACCCGTTACCCAGGTTACGCTACTATCACCTGCCGTGGTCGCGAGGTAAACAAGTTTTTTCTTTTTGGAAAGAAAGCGCGATTCGGTTTTATAATCGTAAACCGTTTGCTCAGCGTGACCGGCGACGTAGTACACATCTTTAAGGTCATCTTCGCTTATATGCGTTACAAAATCGAGTACGGCATCGCGGTATTTTTTAAACTGGTCCAGATCTTTTTTGAGCGGAACGACCATAGGTTCGGTACTTTCCGCTTTGCGGTCTTTCCAAAACTGCGACTCCCAGAAGGGGCGTTTGGTGTTGTTTTCAATAGGAAGCAATTCGAATATTCCGGGATATTCTCTAAAAACCTGAAGTAATTCTTCTTTAGAATTTTTAAAATCGATCATCGCCAACTGTTTCACCCGACTGCTGTGGCCGGTGAGCACTTCCATAATTAGATACGATCCCAGCCAGGGTGTTCCCAGCATTACAAATTTATTGGCCGGTTTTTCAATAAAGCGTTTCCAGATGGCTGAAGAATCCATCATAAACTGCCGTACTACGAGACCACCCATAGAATGCGCGATGATGTGAATGGGCTGATTATAAGTATCCAGCAAACTTTCTACTTTTTTAGCCAGTTGATTAGCGGGATCTTTTACGCTCTTCCGCCAGTCAAATGGGAAGGTGATCACATCATGCGTTTTGAGCAGGTGCTTTACAAAATCGTCGTAGTACTTCTTAATCACCCCGGAAGCTTCCACGCCACTCATATTGATTTCCAGGTCCTCCTTAATAGCTCCCCGGTTTAATTCTCTAAAATCAATCCACTGCGGATTCCCGTTATGATCAAGGCTCGATCCCATAATTCCTGGAAGCAAAATAGCAATGCGTTTATTGCCGCTTACGTGATCGTAGTGCACGCCTTCCATAGAAAATAGACTCAGTAATACCCCGCGGGTACCTGCAGTTGATAGTTTTTGGGTATAAAAACCAGCCTGACTACCCGGAGCTGTGACAGCAGCCTGTAAAATGGCATCGCAGGTATTTTGATTTCGGAAATAATTGAAGTGATTGGTGTTGCCGTCTTTAGACAAAAAATACTGTATCCCGCTCATCCTTGGTGCTCCCTGTTCCATGCGGTCAGAATCGACCACCAGGTCATTAGCCTTCCAGTAAAATAAGTTGGCCAATATTACTTTGAGCGAGTCGCCCAGCTGCCCTCCCACTTCGGCATCTCCGGCAATTACATACAAATCGTTGACGACGACATTACCCGAAAAATTGATCATTTTTTGAAAGGTACTGTCGGGCACCATACTGTAGAGGCCCGGCATTGCCTCGTGATTTGCCTTTTGCTTTACCACTTCAAGCAAAAACAGCCTTACCGTGTTATAAACCACGTTGGCCTGTGCTCCTACTGCTAGTCCAAGCGCATTGAGCATAACGTTTAGAAAGTGATCGGTGCGACGCGAAAGCAGGGTTGTACCGCTGGCCGGAGCCGCTACCCGAATCACCTTACGCACTTCTAGCTTTTTCTTTCGGGCGATGGTATTGATTGCTTTCATCAACTCATAAGCTTCGGGATCCTCGTTGGCCATCATCCCCAGTTCGAGATCGCTAAACCCGATTATGTCATTGCGGTGATCACATTTAGCCAAAACATCTGCAACAAGCCCCCCTCGTGAATGACTAAGAATCTCAACAGTGGCTGAATGATCCAAATGCCTGAGAAAGTCAAGTGCATTTTGCAACGGACTCAAAGACAGTGTGCGATGATCTAGAGCCAGAATTCCGGAATTGTACTGCTTATGCAATTGATCCCAGATGGGGTTTTGCCCCAGGCGCAACTCAGCAAAGGCCGCAAAAGTGTTAGAAAGTGTTCCGTGAATAAGCAGTAAATATGGGGTGGCTGCAGGCGTAATTTTAGAAACAGGCATGTATTGAAAGCCAGCATCAAGCTTGTAAAGTCCGGGCTGTGGCATTGCGCGCTTGTCGTAAGCAATAGCCAGATTTTTGGCAGAAGTCTCAGCCGCACTACCTAAAGTTTTAGCACGCAGAAGTTTCAGGGTTTTAATAACCACACTGCCTATACCCCCACGTGAAGCCTGCTTCCCGGTAACCTGAGGTTCAAAAACAAAGTAATCTCCTGAGCGGTTTGCTGCTGCCGGCGCGTTGTAAATCTCTTCAATATCCAGTGCATTGCCTATCCACTGCGTCTGGTCTGAAAATGTGAGTTCAATGATATCTTCATCCTTCAACTCCAGCTCAATGCGACGGTTTTCGGCCCTGCTTTTTTCGAGCTGTACCGCAGTGACGACTTCAAATTCGTTAAACTGGGCAGTCTGTGCATTTAATTCTTCGGTAATTAGGGTTCCGTAAACGAGTGCTTTGGTCATGATTTGCTGAGATTCTGATAGTTGTGAACTAAATGTACCTAAAAGACCCATTGCGAAACACTTACAGCACTGAATAAGGGGCAAAATCCCCGGTAGCTTTCGGGGAAAAGGTGTAGTGCTTCCGTCGAGGCATTCAGATTTACCGCTATTTTGAGTTGAATAATGGTATTTTTAAATTTGAAAACACGAATTTTTCCGCAGAGCGGAAGCATTCCACACCCATTAAAAACCGAACTGTGCAAAAACCTATAATTGAAAATACCCTCAAGATACGCGCCCTCATTTTTGATATGGATGGCACCATGTTTAACAACATGATGATTCACCATCGCGCGTGGCAGAAAAAGCTGAGCGAGCTCGGGCTTGAGCTGACACTTGAAGAAGTAAAACGCGACATTCACGGTGTTAACGAGGAAATTATCAAACGTTTGTTTGGCGATCGTTTTAATGAAGCCGAGCGCAGGCAAATTGCCTGGGATAAGGAAGCGGCATATCGCGAGATTTACGCCGACAAAATAAAGTTGTTACCGGGATTACAGGCATTTTTAGATCAGGCCAAAGAACTGAAAATCCCTATGGGAATAGGTACCGCAGCCCCAAAGGAAAATGCTGAGTTTGCTATTGAAGCACTTGAGCTTGACACCTATTTTAAAACCGTAGTGCACAGCGATATGGTACAGAGAGGCAAGCCCGACCCACAAGTTTTTGAAATGGTGAGTACAGATTTGGATATTCCGCTTACTGAAAGTCTGGTTTTTGAAGACAGCCCCACCGGTGCAAAAGCAGCAGCAAATGGAGTCTCAAAGTCGGTAATCCTCACCACAACGCATACTCCTGAAGAATTTGAAACAATCGGTAATATTCAGCATTTCATGCAGGACTATGAGCAGGTTGAATTGGCTGATGTGGGAAAAGGCTGGTTTGAATTGAGGTTTTAAATTTCACTTTCGCTAAAAAAATGCAAAGCCTCTTAGAATTATTAGCTAAAAACGTATTTTTAACGCCTTAAATTGAAAACAATCTATGAAAAAAGTACTCTTGCTGGGCGTTGTACTCAGCTGCACGATGTTTGTAAAGTGTGGGCCAAAAATAGCCAACAACAATTCATCAAACTCCGATAAACCAAATGCGCTATCTGAAGTTGACCCGATGCCATTTGCAGAAAGTATTACCGCAGACGAGCTTAAGGAAATGCTTTACGTATATGCTTCAGATGAATTTGAAGGCCGAAATACCGGTGAACCCGGACAGAAAAAAGCTGCAGAATGGTTGAAGAATTTTTACGTGGAGCACGATATTCCTTCTGCCCTGGAGGATAGTTATTTTCAAATAGTTCCGGAAAGTTTCTTCCGTGCAGGAAGTGGAATTAAAGCTTCAGAAAATGTGGTTGCTTATATTGAGGGCAGCACCAAACCCGAAGAATATATTGTAATCTCGGCGCACCTTGATCACGTAGGCGTTCGTGACGATGGCGAAGTATTCAATGGAGCTGACGATGACGGCTCAGGTACCGTAGGTGTTTTAGAAATAGCTGAAGCCTTTAATAAGGCGGTGGAAGATGGTTACAGACCTCAGCGCTCTATCGTTTTTTTACACGTAACCGGCGAAGAAAAAGGATTGTACGGTTCGCGTTATTATGCTGAGAATCCTATTTTCCCAATCGCCAATACCGTTGCCGACCTTAACATTGATATGATAGGTCGTGTGGACGATGCGCATAAAGACAATGAGAATTACATCTACCTGATAGGTTCAGATAAATTGAGTACTGAGTTAGACAGCATTTCTACCGCTGTTAATAACAAGTATATGAACATTGATCTGGATTATACCTACAACGATGAGAACGATCCAAACCGTTTTTACTACCGTTCTGACCATTACAACTTTGCCAAGCAGGGTGTGCCTATTATCTTTTACTTTAACGGTGTTCACGCAGATTACCACAAAGTATCAGACACTCCAGATAAAATCAATTACCCGATGCTCGCTAAGCGTGCGCAACTGGTATTTTTAACGGCCTGGGAACTGGCTAACAGACCCGATCGTATTGTAGTAGATAAAGAGGTTAAATAGTACCCCTGAAAATTAAAAATTGAAGCCCTTAAGCAATTTGTTTAAGGGCTTTTTTTATGAATAAAGTCTAATTTAGTAGTCATTAACCGCTACAAAACTTTTGTATGAAACCCTGGATTCCGAACGCTCTGGTATTATCAGGCGATACCGTTAAGCTCGTACCTCTCGAGAAAAACCACAAAGCCGGACTGCTACAGGCAGCTTCAGACGGAAACCTGTGGGAGCTTTGGTTTACTTCGGTTCCTGATAAAAATACTATTGACGCATACCTTGAAAAGGCCTTAAGCCAAAAGGAAAAAGGAATCGAATTTCCGTTTACGGTAATTGATGTAAATACCAATACGATTATAGGCTGCACCCGTTTTTACAATATGCAACCCGAAAACCGCAGGCTGGAGATCGGTTATACCTGGTATGCAAAAAGCCATCAGCGTACAGGGGTAAATTCTAACTGTAAATTGCTGTTGTTACAATATGCTTTTGAAGAACTCGATTGCATTGCGGTGCAATTGATTACGAACTGGTTTAATATCAAATCCCGCGAGGCGATTGCGCGTTTGGGAGCTAAACAAGACGGTATTTTACGCAATCACTCGATCAACAAAGATGGAAGTTACCGCGATACTGTGGTATTTTCTATCACAGAAACCGAATGGAGCGGAGTCAAAAAGAATCTGCAGCTTAAACTAAATGCTTACAAACCCTAAACTGATGCCTAAAACAATAGCACTCTTACGCGGAATCAATGTAGGCGGTCATCGCATCATCAAAATGGCTGATCTTAAAAAGCTGATGAACGGTTTGGGTTTTAAAAAAGTGATAACCTACATCCAGAGCGGAAACATCTTGTTTGACAGTCCGGCTAAAGCGAAATATGATGAAATTGCCGATCGTATTAAAAGGGGAATTCAAACCCAATTTGGTTTTGACGTCCCGGTTGTGGTGCTGGATGCAAAAAAACTGGAAGAAGCGGTTGCTCAAAATCCGTTTAAAGATGCTGATTTGTCTCAACTGCACATAACGTTTCTGTCTGAGGAACCGGCTGTCGCAAAACAAAACAACATCAAGACCGTTGATTTTACCCCGGATGCATTTGCAATTCAGGGATCCTTTATCTTTTTGAAGATTGATGGTTCGTATCACAAAACCAAATTTAGCAATGCCTTTTTTGAAAAGAAATTAGACCGAACCGCAACAACACGTAACTGGAAAACCGTTTTAAAACTGCTAGAACTTTCTAAAAACGAGTTGAATTAATTACGATGATCCAGTTTTCATATCTTAAGTGATCCCGGGAAATGTTGTAAAGCCGTTTAATCCTCCTAAAATAGTGCTTAGGGTGTTTTAATCTTAAAAATTGATTACCAAATCGATAAGCTTTAAAATCACGTTAAAGAGAATGCTTGAGAAGCATTAGCTTCCTAGATTTACATCACACAGCATTTAATTGCAAGCTAATGAAAAACTCAACATCCAAAACTCAAGACGTTTTTCGCATCATTCTGGGCGCTTTAATGACGCTTGCCGGCGTGGGTCACCTCACCTTTCAGCGGGAAGATTTTCAGGCTCAGGTACCACGATGGTTACCCAACGATACGGCCTTTATGGATTTTGTGGTGCTCTCCTCCGGAATAGTTGAGATTATTTTTGGACTAAGTATGATTTTTTTAGTTCGCTACAAAGTAAAAGTAGGCTTGGCTCTGGCTGTATTCTATATACTTATTTTTCCAGGAAATGTATCCCAATATACCAACGGTATCGACGCTTTCGGCTTAGATACCGATGGGAAGCGACTTGCTCGACTGTTTTTTCAGCCCCTACTTATTTTATGGGCCCTTTGGTCTACAGGAGCTTTGAAGTATCTCGGTTCTAAAGTCAAAAAAGACGATTAGTACCGGGATCCGGTTAGCAGAATTTTTTTCAAAAGGGATTTTGCAGACTGGTGTTTATTTTGTCAGGTATTTACCAACCTTCCCCTATCGTTTCGAAAGTGCCAACTTTAATTAAAGTTTAACGCGGCTTAACACGCTTTAAAGGTACTAACCAATAATTTTAAAGAGCGATATTAATCGGTACTTCACTCTTGGATATTTCAAACGATTTCCTTCATCAGTTCTGCCCTTCGATATCCGGAAGTTTCTTCCACACACGTATTTAATGAATTCAAAAAATAAAAAGAATGAAAGACATTGAGAATCCGCAAGGGCTTAGCGAATGTCCCTTTCGGGGAACGCGTATTGGCGGCGCACTGGGTACCGCTCCGCAAAACGATGACTGGTGGCCAGACCGCCTTCCGGTAGATTTATTACATCAGGAACAGCCTGTGGCAAACCCGCTTCGCGATCAAAATTATAAGGAAGCTTTTAGCAAAATTGATTACGAGCAACTCAAAAAAGATATTAAAGAATTACTGGTCTCTTCTAAAGAATGGTGGCCTGCAGATTATGGCAATTACGGTCCACAGATGATACGTATGGCCTGGCACTCGGCCGGCACCTACCGTATCGCAGACGGTCGTGGCGGTGCTTCACAGGCGATGCAGCGCTTTGCACCTATTGGTTCGTGGTGGGACAACGGTAATATCGACAAGTCACGCCGACTCATCTGGCCAATTAAGAAAAAATATGGGGCAGCGCTTTCCTGGGCCGATCTTATCGTGCTTACCGGGAACTGTGCTTTAGAAATTATGGGCTTCCCTACCTTTGGTTTTGGCGGGGGTCGCCGCGATGCCTGGGAGCCGGACCGCGGTACCTATTGGGGACCGGAGTTCTGGGAAGGAAAACCCATCAACGAAGTACCTAAAACCAGTGATCACCTGGGGCATCCGGGCGAAATGGTCAACGAAAAAATACGCTGGGTAGGCGGTCCAAAAGAAGATTATCATGATTTGGAAAATCCGCTGGCGGCCACACATCAGGCGCTTATTTATGTAAATCCCGAAGGACCGGGCGGCAATATGGATCCGCTGGATTCTGCCCGCAACATCCGCGAGTCTTTTAAACGGATGGCGATGAATGATGAAGAAACCGTTGCACTGATCGCCGGGGGTCACGCTTTCGGTAAAAGTCACGGTGCCGTGCCTGCAGACAAAATTGGTGCAGCACCCGAAGCCGCACCCATACATCAGCAAGGCTTTGGCTGGCACAATCCGGTAGGTAGCGGGAATGCCGAGTTTACCTCAACAAACGGAATTGAAGGTTCGTGGACACCAAATCCTACGCAGTGGGACAACGATTACCTCACCAACCTGTTTAAGTTTGAGTGGAAGCAAAAGAAAAGTCCGGCCGGTGCAGGTCAATGGACTCCAGTAGATCCTCATGCGCCTAAAACACCCGATGCACATTTAGATAAGGAAGAAGATCTGATGATGATGACCTCAGACATCGCCCTTAAGAAGGATCCCGAGTATCGTAAAGTCTGCGAGAAGTTTATGAATGACTTTGACTACTTTACTGATGCCTTTTCAAAAGCCTGGTATAAGCTTACGCATCGCGATATGGGGCCAAAAGACCGCTATCTGGGGCCCGAAGTTCCTGAGGAAGATATGATCTGGCAGGATCCTGTTCCGGTGAGGGATTATGAACTTATTGACGCCGTGAATATCGCAGCCTTAAAAAAAGTGATTCTTAGCAGCGGATTGAGTGTTTCGGCCTTGGTAAATGCCGCCTGGTCTGCTGCTTCGGTTTACCGACACAGCGATAAGCGTGGTGGAGCCAATGGTGCCCGTATTGCTTTAGAACCTCAAAACAACTGGGACCTTAACCGCCCTGCAGAGCTCAATCAGGTTTTAGATACCTTAAAAGGAATTCAGTCTGATTTTGTGAGTAAACTTCCCGGAAACAAACAGGTTTCCTTAGCTGACCTCGTTGTCTTAGGCGGTTGCGCTGCCGTTGAAAAAGCCGCAAAAGACGCCGGCTTTGATGTAGAAGTGCCTTTTACCCCCGGCCGTACCGATGCCACCCCAGAGCAGACTGATGTAGAAAGCTTTGACTGGCTGAAACCAGTCTCTGACGGCTTTAAAAATTACCACAATGATAAGGTGGGTTATAAAATTCCGGCCGAGCGCATTTTCTTAGACCGAGCGCATTTGCTCAATCTTTCAGCTCCGGAATGGACCGTACTTACCGGCGGACTTCGCGTTCTGGAACAAAATTTTGATCATTCGAAGCACGGGGTATTTACCGAACGTCCCGGCCAGCTGACCAATGATTTCTTCCAGGTACTTACGAGTATAGATTATGAATGGAAACCTCAAAACTACGAGGAAACGCTATTCAACATCAACGAGCGCGCTACCGGAACTACCAAATACACCGCGACGCGATGCGACCTGGTTTTTGGTTCAAACGCACAGTTGCGCAATCTGGCTGAAGTCTATGCTGCAGATGATGCACAGGAGCGCTTTGTACACGACTTTGTCGCTGCCTGGGATAAGGTGATGATGCTAGATCGTTACGACGTTAAGGATGAATAAGACCTTAAAAGTCTTTTAATCAAAAAATGCCCGGTAGCTTTAGAAGTTATTGGGCATTTTTTATGGATTTAAGCGAAATATTGGTGGAATGTGGAAAACCTTAAAATTGGTTTCCATTAAGTAGCTATCTTAACGAGAGATACATGCAGCATCTATTTTTTACAAAGTTTTGTAAATACGTATTATCGGAAAATGCCATTTTCAAATACAGCATATATATATCTGAAAATGAATGTATTTAATTAACTGCAGAATAGAGATAAACGTACCTGTATGCTTATACAGGTGTTGTAAAACATTTGAATGAAAATACGGAGCATTACATTTAAACCACCTGAACCTGAATTAAAAGTCATTAAATCAGTGACAGTTTATATTTCGGAAAAACACTCTGAAATCATCATTGCGCCTATTTCTAAAGAACCTAAAGCTGGCTATAGTTACGAACAGACAGATTGCGAAGTAATTGACTTAAATTCTTCCACCGAAATTATTGAAGAAGCAATTAAGCGGAATTTTAATAAATTCAATATTAAAGAAAAAAAAGAAGGAATGGGTAAAAAATCCGACTGGCCTGCTCTCAAAGCAAGTAAAGAAAAAAGTGGTCGTGGTTTTGAGGAAAAATATCGCCGAATTTCAATTCGTGGAATTACAGATTGGAACAGTTCGTTAAGAATTGAGACCGTAATGAATTTACCAATCGAAATTGAATTGACAAGTACGATTTCAGCTCATTGTGAGCCATCGGAATTAGGAAAAAGAATTTTAAAAATTTTTCGTTCGGAAATAACTGAAAGGAAATAAAAAACGTTTTACAACACCGGCTATAGTTCAATGCGCCGGAATTTCCTCTCTGAAATTCCGGCGTATTTGCTTACTTTGGTTTACAGCCGAATAGTTCTGCCGAACCATTCCGCAACGAATCCATAGCCCAACCGTTACCCACAATTACAAGAAATGATCTGCAAAAAGAAGATTAAAATATATACAATAATCCTTGGTTTCCTGATTGTTTCCTGCGAAAACCAGGAAAAGTCTGAGCCTCAGGAAAATTTTCTGAAATCATTAAATGAATGGCAGGAATTCAAACTAATCCAGACTGATGATAGGTATGGCGAATGGGGAGGAAATACTTTTATTTTAAGAATTTATAAAAATGCAGACTCCGATTCAATTTTAGCGGACTATAAAGAATTGGAAGGTTCACCCGATCCACCACCGACGCCTGATCCTGATTCTATTAATAAACCGTGGTATAATTACAAGCCAGTGGTTATGGAGAAAAAGGGAATTAAGCTTTCGGCTAGAGAGAAAGAGTTAATTCAAAAATCAATATTAGAACTGACAATAAATAAACTGGAAAATAAGAATAGAATTTCGCACAGTGGAATATCGAATGCTGTAATTTTTCAGGATTCAAGTTTAATAATAAAAGATTACCCATCTATAAATTGGTCTAATTTTCAAAAGCTTAAAAAATCAGTTTTAGAAAAATAACTGTGAGTAACAACATATAAAAACAATGCTTAACTTGTTCTTGAATCAAAACTTTCTGCTCGCTTGCAACGCCTCAAAATGCGGTGGAGTTACACGTACCGCAATCAGAGTTTGAAAACGCTCAGAAAATTCTTAAAGAATCTGATTTAGCGGAGGATATAAATTCCTAACCCTCGTCGCCGCGCTGCTTGTCCCGATGCATATTGGGAATTGTATCGCGTGGCAATGAGCTAGAATTACAACAGCGCGATACAATCGCACGAGAACAGACGATAAAATACAAGAGAATTTATTTAAACGAAAAAATCTCCACCTTTTCCGTTAGGTTTTCAACACCTAAGCTAAACTACCTGTTTGCACGTTCTAAAGGCGCAGTTATCTCATGTCGTTAGCAAAACCCATTATTACAAAGAATAAATTATTAATTTTCAGCTAACTGAAACAACCAAAGCTTTCCCATGCAAGTTACCGCTGCCCAAAATGACCGGATCGCAAAAATGACCTTTGCATCGGTCTATCCGCATTATGTAGCCAAAGTAGAAAAGAAAGGAAGTACCAAAGCCGAACTTAACGAGGTGATTACCTGGCTTACCGGTTTTGATGAAGCTAAAATTCAGGCATTAATCCTTGAGAAAGTCTCGTTTGAAACGTTCTTTAACAACGCCCAATTAAACCCCAATGCGCACCTTATAAAAGGGGTGATTTGCGGATATCGCATTGAAGAAATTGACTTTCCACTAGTGCGCCAGGTGCGGTATTTAGACAAACTGGTTGACGAACTCGCCAAAGGCAAAAAAATGGAAACGATTTTAAGAACTCCCTAATCACAGATATAAACAGATATAATGAGAATAATCACCACCCTTTTTGCTTTAATGCTTTTTTTATTTTCTGCTCCCATTTGGGCTCAGGAAACTGAAACACTGATGTTGTCGGGAGCTGCTCCTGAGGATGATGTGCTTTGGGATTTTTACTGCACAGACGGCAGAAAAAGTGGCGAGTGGAGTAAAATACGGGTTCCGTCCTGTTGGGAAACCGAGGGATTTGGCACCTACAATTACGGTCACGATCAAAATAAAGCTTCAGAAAAAGGGATTTACCGCACAACCTTTAAAGTACCCAAGTCCTGGAAAGACAAACGCGTATTTGTTGTTTTTGAAGGTTCAATGACAGATACTAAGGTAAAGCTCAACGGAAAGCAGGCAGGAACGGTTCATCAGGGTTCGTTCTATCGATTTAAAAGAGAAATTACAGATCTTATAGAGCCAAAAGCTGAAAATCAACTTGAAGTTGAAGTAAGCAAAATGTCTTCAAACGAGTCTGTCAATAAAGCCGAACGCAATGCTGATTTTTGGATTTTTGGAGGCATCTACCGTCCGGTCTATTTAGAAGCTGTTCCTAAAACATTTGTGACCTACACCGCCATTGATGCAAAACACGACGGCAGCATTACCACAGAACTAAATCTGGATAAAGCGGTTTCTGATACTCAGGTTAATGTGGAAATTTTTGACGAGGCTTCCGGTAAAAAAGTAGGTGAGTTTCAATCAAAAAATGCGGGTTCACAGAAAACCTTTAAGGCCTCTTCCAAGCTAGAAGGTATAAAACCCTGGTCTGCAGAGTCTCCTCAACGCTATCTTGCGGTAATATCCATCAACAGTAAAGGTAAAACCCTGCACAGCATAAATGAAAAGTTTGGCTTTCGCACAGTTGAAGTTCGCAAGCACGACGGAATTTACATCAATGACAAAAAAATACGCTTTAAGGGAGTAAACCGACATTGTTTCTGGCCTTCTACCGGGCGTTCGGTTTCTAAGGCGCAAAGCCTCCTGGATATCAAACTGATTAAAGAAATGAACATGAATGCAGTACGCAGTTCGCATTACCCTCCTGATAAGCACTTTCTGGAACTCTGTGACTCGCTGGGGCTTTATGTTATTGATGAATTGACTGCGTGGCAACATCCGCCTTACAACACCGAAGTAGGAACACCCCTGGTGCATGAAATGGTTGAACGCGATGTGAACCATCCTTCAGTGATCTTTTGGGCAAATGGAAACGAAGGCGGCCATAATCAGGATTTTGATCCCATTTTTAAAGAGCTGGATATCCAAAAAAGACCGGTTATCAAACCCTATGGTCTCAACGATGGTATAAATACCGTTCATTATATTTCTTACAATTCAGGCATTAAAGACATGTTTAACGGGCGGGATATTTTTATGCCTACCGAAATTTTGCACGGTCTGTATGATGGCGGTCATGGAGCCGGCCTTGATGATTACTGGAATCTGATGCTATCAAATCCGCTTGCTGCAGGAATGTTTCTGTGGGATCTGGCCGATGAGGGTATCGTACGAACGGATAAAAATGGAATTTTAGATACCGATAAGTCTCACGGCGCCGATGGTATTCTGGGGCCCTACCGTGAAAAAGAAGGAAGTTTTTATACAATAAAGGAAATTTGGTCACCCGTCTATTTTGAGAAGAAATACATCACCCCGCAATGGAATGGGAAATTACCCATCCAAAACCGGTATGATTTTACCAATACTCAGGAGTGTAAATTCAGTTACGCGCTTAAACGATTTATTTCGTTTGATGATAATCCCGAGACCAAAGAATTTCCGATTTCTTCACCGAATATAGCTCCAGGTAACGATGGAGAGTTGGTATTAGACCTACCAAAAGATTGGCAAGAATATGATGTGCTTCTGGTGACCGCCAAAGATGCGAATGGAAACGAAATTCTTACCAAAAGCTACGAACTTAACGCTCCTGCATTCTTTAGTGAAAGAATTCTGAGTTTAAAAAATCCGGAGTCAACTACTGAAATTAAAAAGCTTGAAAATGATTCAGCTTTTGTATTGTCTGCATCGGGAATAACCGTAGACATCAGTAAAAAAACAGGTTTACTGAAAACGGTAAAAAACAGCTCGGGTATAATACCTCTTAATGAAGGACCGGTGTTTGTTACCAATAGAGATGTTGTATGTAAAAAAGTCTCTCTTAAAAATGAGAACGATAGTTATACTGTAGATGCACACTATGATTATGCTGATGGCGGTACAGCCTATCGCTTTTCCTGGAAACTTCAATCAAACGGTATCCTGCAGTTGGATTATGATTACAGACCAAAAGATAGAATTGAGATGAGTGGGGTTACGTTTAATTTTCCTGAAAAAAATATTGAAGGTGCTCAACTAATTGCAAACGGTCCCTACCGGGTGTATAACAACAGGCTTAAAGGAGGCACATTGAATCTTTGGGACAAAAAGTATAACGACGCAATCACGGGCGAAGTCTGGGAATACCCGGAATTTAAAGGATATTACGCCCATTTCTACGGAATGAAACTGATCTGCCCAACTCCCTTTGAGGTGTACAGCGCCTCTGAAGATCTTTTCCTGCATCTTTTTACGCCCAGTATTCAACAGAACTATGATCCTAAAGGAAATCACACCCATCCGCCTTATCCTGAAGGTTCTATTTCATTTATGGATGCCATTCCGCCTGTGGGTACAAAATTCTACTCGGCTGAAAACCTGGGGCCTCAATCTCAACTGCACCGTTTTAAAAGTTTTAGCGGGTCACCTAATATGAGTAACCGAATCTATTTCCGATTTAATGAATAAAAGGCTAAAATCAATCTTCTACTACGCGAGAAGTACGTATTCAATGAAACCCTATATAAACGAAAAAATCCCCACGTTTCCGTGAGGATTTTTACTTCCGGGTGGAAGATCGGTCTCGAACCGACGACCTCCTGAACCACAATCAGGCGCTCTAACCAACTGAGCTACAACCACCGTTTAAACATATATCGCGCTAGCGATTTATGCGGCTGCAAATGTAATGCAAATCTCAAATATGAGCAATACATTGTGCTAAAAAAATCAAATCAGATCAAAAATAGAGTCTACCGCGGGATAGCGCTCTACAGTAAAACCTTCGGCATACTCCGTACCGATTAATCGTCCTAAATCCCGCGCCCGGTATTTGATGCTTTCCTGAAAGTTTTTACTGCTTATGGGTGTATTATCTTCCCCTTTTGACGGATCATAAAACTGCGATTTATAAGCCATCACCGCTTCCATTTTGGTATCTATAAAACCGCTGATATCAACCACAACATCGGGCTGCAGGTTTTTCCACTGGATGTAATGGTATACATTTTTAGGCCTCCAGGCTTCCTGAGCTTTTCCGTCAAGGGTGGTTTCAATCTTTTTGAGTCCGCTTAAAAAACAGGCATCGCTGGTAAGTTTGCTTCCCCTTCCGTGATCAATATGCCGGTCGTCAATAGCGTTACACAAGACGATTTCGGGTTTATATTTTCGGATGATCTCGATGATACGCAACTGGGATTCTTTGTTATTTTCAAAAAATCCGTCTGCCAGTGCAATATTTTCGCGTACGCTTAAACCCAATATTTTTGCAGCATCTGCTGCTTCCTGATCTCTGATTTCTGCCGAACCGCGAGTACCGAGTTCGCCGCGGGTCAGGTCCAGAACTCCGGTTTTTTTACCCCTGCTGTGCTCTTTGGCCAAAACCCCTGCACAGGATAATTCTACATCATCGGGGTGTGCGCCTATTGCGAGTATGTCTAGTTTCAAAATATGTTAACTGTTAATTGTTGAATCGTTGAATCGTTAAAACAGATTATTTCTGATTTCTGATTTCTGATTTCTAATTTCTAATTTCTTCTTCTCTCTTTTCTCTAATATCTATCGTCTGTTGTCTAACATCTAATCCCTACAAACTAAAATTCAAACTATCTTTCACCACTTTTTCCAGTGCCTGTTCCAGATCAGCAATCAAATCCTGTTTGTCTTCAATCCCTACCGAAAAGCGTAACAACCCGTCATTGATGCCCTGATGTGCACGTTCTTCAGCACTCAATAAAGCGTGAGACGTTTGTGTAGGAGATAAAATCGTCGACTCTACTCCGGCAAGGCTCATCGAAGGCTTGATCAGTTTCAATTCCTTTAAAAATGCCGCAGTATCCAAACTTTCATCCAATTCAAAAGAAAGCATTCCGCCAAAACCACTCATTTGTGATTTTGCCAATTCGTAATCGGGATGCGACTTTAAACCGGGATAATACACAGCCTTTACGTGACCGTTTTTATCAAGCCATTTTGCCAGTTTCTTTGCATTTTTATTCTGTTGCTTAACACGGAGCACCAGGGTCTTGAGGCTCCGCTCCAACATCCATACGCTAAAGTCACTCAAGCTACCGCCCAAATTTTTAGCTTTATGCCATATCTGCTCCATATGCGCGTTTGATGCGGCAACCGCACCGGCCAGAATATCACTGTGACCGCCCATATATTTGGTGGCACTGTGAATGATGATATCAATGCCGTGCGCGGCAGGATTTTGATTTACCGGTGAAGCAAACGTATTGTCAATCATTGTGATGATGCCCTTGTCTTTAGCTACGGCAGCAATCATTTGTATATCAGTAATCGTCATCAGCGGATTGGAAGGGGTTTCAATATAGAGGACTTTGGTATTGGGTTTTATCGCCTTCTCAAAATCGGCACGCTCTAAACCTTCGGTAAAACTATATTCGATTCCCATTTTAGAAAACTCCTCCTCGACCAGATTAAAGGTCCCTCCGTAAAGCGTTTTCTGCAATACGATGTGATCTCCGGCATTTAAAAAAGCGAGAAGAGCTGTACTTACCGCCGCCATTCCACTGCCAAAAATCATCCCGGCTTCGGTTCCTTCAAGCGCTGCTATTTTTTTAGCCAGCATTTCCTGATTGGGCGTATTAAAATAACGCGGATAACGCTTCACTTCCACATCTTCATATGCATACGAAGTGGACATATAAATAGGCGAAATCGCGCCTTTAAACTGTTTATCTTCAACCTCACCTACGTGAGTACAAATGGTATTTTTACCTAATTTTCGTTCGGTCATGCTGCAATTTTTAAGAATATCGAATTTACAAAAAGCCAACCTAAAATGACGCTAAGGGGAACGCAAATACGTAATAAGCCTGACTAAAAAAGCTAATTTTGCATTTTAGAACTTTTTCTATGCAACTGCGTTTTGACACCTACAAACCCGAATATGCCGAAGCTTTTAAAATCCTTAACCTGCACTGGCTTGAAAAGTATTTTGTGGTAGAACCTCACGATAAAGAAGTGCTGAGTGACCCCGAACAGTTCATCATCAAACCCGGCGGTGAAATTATCGTCGTAAAATACAAAAACATTGTTGCTGGTGTTGTCGCCCTGATGCCCGATGAAAACGGCATTTTTGAATTGACTAAAATGGCGGTAGATCCCGATTTACGCGGACAAAAAATCGGTCAGCAGTTATTGACCTATACACTTGATTTTGCCAGACAGAAAGGCCTGGACCAACTCATACTCTACTCCAACCGAAAGCTTGAAAATGCGATTTACCTCTACCGCAAATATGGTTTTGAAGAAATTCCGTTAGAGCAACCCACCCCCTACCTGAGAGCAGACATCAAAATGAAACTAAATCTTTAGCGATAACCGTCTCTTAAAAGCATCAAACTTCCATTATTACAGTTTACCATTTCTTTAATATGCTTTCTTTCAATTTCTTAGTTTCTTTAGGGTATTCTAAACCTAAAAATCTTGAAAATGAAAAAAATACTGCTAACTGTGTTCGTCGCAACGGCTTTGATGAGTTGTAAAAACGAAAACAAAACCGAAGAAACTAACGTTGAAACGGAAGAGATGGCAATGACGGAAGAAACTAAACAGGAAGCCACTTTTGACATCACCCCTATTGAACACGCTACCGCTGTTTTTGAACTGGGAGATGATGTTTTCTATATTGATCCTGTAGGTGGCGCGGAAGCTTTTGAAGGGCAGCCCGCTCCTGATGTGATTTTGGTAACAGACATTCACGGCGATCACCTCAATGAAGAAACTCTTAATGCCGTTACCACGCCCGAAACCAAGATTTTTGTCCCTCAGGCGGTTAAAGATCAATTGAAAACCGACCTAAAAGATAAAGTGACGGTTATCAATAATGACGAAATGAAATCCTGGGACGGTTATGAACTTACGGCCATCCCCATGTATAATCTGCGAGAAGAGGCTAAGCAATTTCACGTAAAAGGCCGCGGAAATGGTTATGTTCTGGAAAAAGACGGAACCCGCATCTATTTTTCAGGTGATACCGAAGATATCCCGGAGATGCGCAATCTTAAAAATATCGATAAAGCTTTTATATGTATGAACCTGCCTTACACGATGACCGTAGAAAGCGCGGCGGACGGTGTAATTGCTTTCGCACCAGACGAGGTTTATCCATATCATTTTAGAGGTCAGGGCGGTCTGAGCGATACCGATAAATTTAAAAGCATCGTAGACTCGGCCAAAGTAGGTACCGAAGTCATTATGCTCGACTGGTACCCCAACAAATCAGAATAAATTAATAAAATCCCAATCGCACCGGTTGGGATTTTTTGTTTTAGGCGAAAACTTCACAGAAGGATTGAAAAAAATGTAATTTTAAATCATTAAACAGAAACTTCTTATGAGAGCAAGCCTTTTTGCGATAAGCCTTATCACCCTTTTTTCCTGTAAAAACACGGAAACAAAAACAGAAACTCCAATGACCGAAACATCCTCAAAAGAAGAACAAATCACTCCATTTTATATTGGTACGTATACCGATGGAGATAGTAAAGGTATTTACAAACTGGCTTTACAGGCAGACGGAAGTTTTACCCAACCCGTGCTTGCAGCCGAAGTTTCTAATCCGTCATTTATCGCTTTTAATAAAGATAAAGACATCTTCCTGGCTGTAAATGAAAACGATCCCGGCACTATCGAATCGTTTCGGGTTGAGGGAGACAAGCTGTTACAAATCAACCAAAGCAATACCGGAGGAGCACACCCTTGTTTTGTTGCTGTAAACGATAAAGACTATGTTTTGGTTGCCAACTATACTGGTGGTAACCTAGGATTGCTAAAATTGGATTCCAAAGAGGGAAGCCTTTCTGATTTGCTTGATGTAGAACAACACGAAGGCAAAGGAACCACTGACCGGCAGGAAGGTCCGCACGCACACTCCGCCTGGTTTATCCCGGATGGCAGCGGAATCATTTCGGCTGACTTAGGAACTAATCAACTATGGTTTTCAAAAATCAATACCGAAACCAATAAACTGGAACCCGCAAGCACCCCAAAACTCGACTTCCCGGATGGGTCAGGTCCGCGTCATTTGGTTTTTCATCCAACAAAAGATTTTATCTACGTGTTGAGCGAACTCAACAATATGGTGAGTCAAATAGAGGCAAAAGATGGAAGCTATAAAATTCTAAGTGCCAATTCTATACTACCTGATGACTTTACCGATTACAGTAAAGCAGCAGACATTCACATTTCGAAAGATGGCAAATTTGTCTATGCTTCAAACCGCGGTCATGACAGTATTGCCGTTTTGGAAGTACAAGAAGATGGCAGTCTAAAGCTCATCGCCAATGAACCCACAAAAGGCAAAGATCCACGGAATTTTCAATTAACACCTGATGAAAACTATGTTATTGTAGCCAATCAAAACGGCAACAATCTAGTATCCTACAAACGTGATGCAGAAACCGGTTTATTGACTTATGTTTCTCAAATAAATGCTCCTGCCCCGGTTTGTATTTTGTTTGAGTAGGGTTTAAAGCCGTTACCCTGAACGCGTTTCAGGATCACTCCAAAAAGTCAAAAGGCTAGCTCACGATCAGTGCGCTGTAATCGCGTGCGATGCTGAAATAAATTCAGCAGGACGAGAAGACTACTTTACCTGCTTCCCACCTAACCAGGTTTGACTGACTTCAAGATTGGGAATGGCATCTTCATCTACCGTCATCAGGTCTTCATCCATCACGATGAAATCGGCAAATTTACCGGGCTCTATGCTTCCTTTCTCATTTTCTTCAAAATTAGAATAAGCTGCCCAAATGGTCATTCCGCGCAAAGTCTCTTCGCGGCTAAGCGCATCTTTCATTTGAAATCCACCTTCCGGATAGTGCATTAAATCTTTTCGGGCTACCGCCGCATAAAAGGTATAAAACGGATTGACCTTTTCTACCGGAAAATCGGTTCCCAAAGCGATAATTCCGGCTTCATTGAGTAATTTTTTGTAAGCATAAGCGCCTTTCATTCGACGTTCACCTAAACGGTCTTTTGCCCAATACATATCACTGGTGGCGTGGGTTGGCTGTACCGATGGCAGAATGTTTTCGTCAAAATAATTAAAATCTTCAGGAGAAATCACCTGTGCGTGCTCAATCTTCCAGCGGCGGTCGGACTGGTCTTTTAAGGCCTCTGCGTAAGCTTTCAAAATTACCGTATTGGCCGAGTCGCCAATGGCGTGTGTGTTCATTTGAAAGTTTGTAGCTGCTAGTTTTTTAGCCAGACTGTAAATGCTGTCAACCGGGGTAACCATCGCACCGTAGTGTCCGGCACGGTCTGAATAGGGTTCGCGCAAGGCTGCACCCCGCGAACCTAACGCACCGTCACCGTATACTTTTACCGAACGTACATTGAGTTTATCAGTTTTCAGAATTCCCTTTTCAATGAAGTAATCTACATCTTCCGGGGTATTACTAATCATCGCATAAATACGCATATCCAATCCACCGGCCTGTTGCAGACTGTCAATTAAAAAAATAGTCTCACGATCAAGCCCAGCATCGTTAACTGTGGTCAAACCGTAATTAAAGCAATATTCCTGCGCATCCTGTAAAGCAGAAACACCCTGCTTACCTGTCATCTTGGGCATAACGGCGGTAACCAATTCCATAGGATTGTCAATCAGCACACCTGTAAGGTTTTTGCCGGTTTTGACAATTTCACCACCTTCGGTGACCGTTGTATTATCAATTTTAGCCAGATCCAGTGTTTTTTGATTTACCAAATAAGCGTGACCGTCAATACGCTCGAGCACCACCGGAATATCAGGATAGAGGGAATCTAATTTTTTCTTATCAGGAAATTCTTTGGATTCCCAGTCGTTTTGATCCCATCCCCTTCCGTAGATAAAGTCTGAAGGTTTTTGATTGTTGAATTCCTGTACGCGCTGCACCACCTCATCAAAACTGGTTGTTCCTGCCAGATCCACACTTTGTAAAGAAGCTCCAAATCCAAAAAAATGACAATGCGCATCTATAAAACCGGGATATACAATTTTACCCTGAAGATCTATGGTTTCGGTAGCCTGGTATTTCGCCTGAATGGAATCGGTAAGCCCTACGGCTACAAACTTATCACCTCTGATAGCGAAAGACTGAGCTTTGGAAAATTCAGCATCTACCGTATAGACTGTAGCATTTATAAAGATTTTATCTACTGCAATTTTTTTGGTCTCTGAATTTTTACAACTCATAAACAACATAAAACCGGCAAGTATAAAAAGTATAGCGCGCATCGTGTATTTTTTTAACGAATGTACAAATTAAGACATCACAACCTAAAACAAAAAACCTCCTGAATACAGGAGGCTTTTATGTGTTCAAATAAAACGAATTATTACCAGTCAAAACGATAGGTCGCGCCGGCCATTCCCTGAATTCCCTGTACCGGATAGTTCACCCAACGCTGGTAATTATTGCCCAAAGCATTATTTACCCGCACAAAAAATGACAATTGATCGTTAAGGCGGTATCCCGCGTGGGCATTAGCATCAAAAAAGGAGTCCAGAGTCACCAATTGCGGATTTCCAACCTTATTAAAAGGTCCGGTAACATTAACTTCATCCTTACGCTCACCTACATAAAATAGCGTGAGCCCTGCAAACCAGTTCTCATCAATCTGGTAGTCTGCAAAGAACGACGCCTTAAAATCAGGCAGGTTCCAGGCTTCTGCCTCAGTTTCGGTTTCATACGTAAATACTTCCCCATTTACACGCATCTTCAGGTTGCTATTAACATCAAAGTTAAGTTCGCCAAAAAGCGAAAGGGTGCGTAGATCGTCAATAACGATTCCAAAGGAGTTCCCAAACTGGTAATTATCTCTCCCTAAATTGCCGTTATTATCGTCAAAACGCGGATTATTTTTATACAGCAGGCGATCATTTTGAGACAGGTAGCTGGCACGCAGGTTGTAGCTCATCGCACTGCTCAATTTTCCCTTGATCCCGGCATACAGATCATACTTCTGATCGGTGGGAACAATAGTGCGTGGTTCAAAATTGGGATCGTTAGTTGTATCATAGGTTTCGAGCGTAGGAGAAACAAATGGGTTCTCAGTTGCCAGTTGCTGATAGCTGTTTTGCATCAGTCCGCCTTCAAGACCACCATAAGCGATGAAATACTCATCAACCACACGATATGAAGCGCATACACTGGGATAAATATTCAAATTAGTTTCAGTAGCGTTCGGGTTAAAATGAGCTGCAGCTGTTATACCCAAATCAAGCGTCAGATCATCTCGTAATACCTGAACACTGGGGTTGGCGCTTACAATAAGGTGACTGTATTCAATACCTGCAGAGTTTTGATAGTTGCGTTCAAAGCTGCCGTTCACATAATCGAGTTTTAGATCCAGACTCAGTTTATGATCTGCTATAGGAAGCATAAATTCTGGAGCTACAATCGCTCTGATTTCGCTAGACTGATAATTATCGCCAAAATATCCTGCACGTGCATAGGCCTTCTCGAAGAAACCGTCATTGAATTCGATGGTTCCACTCAAGCCTGCCTGAAAGTAATTATGCGTTGGATTTATCAAATCAAGCATAGTTGGCATGGCTTTTACATCATCAGCAACACCGTACCAGTTATAGGATTTATGTCCCAGGTCCAAATCTGTATTCAGTGTATAATCCCGTGTATTTGAGGTGTAATTTAAATTCAGATCGGTGTCGTAAAAGAAATCATCAAGCACAACCCCATCAATATCGCCCTGAGACGAATTGTGATTGAGATATACGCCAAAATTAGAATCGCGGTTGATCTCCCAATTGCTGTAAAATTCAGCCAATGCAGTGGTGTACGTACCAAAGCCTAAACGCACATAATTGTCGTAAAGCTTGATGCGTTTTGACTTTTCGATTTGTGCAGCCTGCCCTTTGGCCGGAGTAAAGGTCGAAGCCACCGGCACCGAAAAAATACCGTAAGTCACCTTCTTCTTGGCCGTATTCACCGAATCATTCAGCATCGGAGTCGCCTTTACCTTAAATGCGTCGCCAATTTCTGGAGTATAGGGTTTTACCACATTCACCACTTCGGTACCCAGGTTGTCTTTGTCTTGTCCTTTTGCAACTTGCAGCCCTAAAATAAATAGGCTAAAATAGAAGAAGGTATATTTTGTATTGATCATTTTCGTTTTGTTAGGTTTCTCATTCAAGGTTCAAAATTCAGAATATTGAATATTAAATTTTGAATCGATTAGTTTCCGTCTAATGAAGAATTTGTTTGAGCTTCTGCAGCTTTAATGCGAGTGAGTTCCTGCTTGGCTTCTGCAACCACTTCCGGGTAATCGCTAAAGTTAGTAATCACGTTATCCAAGATATAAGTCGCCTGATAGGCATCGTCAAGCTCGTAAAAGTTTTTAGCCATCAATACCAAGCCTTTGGCTCCATATTCTTTATAGCCGCTAAAATCTTTTGCCAGTTTTTGTACTGAAACGTTAGAACCTTTATAATCCCCGTTTTGGTTTTTGAAATACGCATCATAATACAAGGCTTCTGCCCCGAGTTCACCGGTTGCGATTTTTGAAACCTCGGCATAGGCTTCGGCAGCTCGGCGCTCGTCACCGGTTTGCATCGCACTGCGTGCAATAATTACCTGCGCGTCACTTTTCACCTTGTTGTCAATTTTGGTGTTTGCCAAAACTTTTTCGGCGTATGCCACAGCATTGTCATAATTTTTGAGTTCGTAATACGACTTCATCAAATTACTCTGTGCAAAAATGGTATTCTGTGGAATGTCTGATTCGTTTTCGAGACGTTGCAAAACAGGTACAGCTTCAGCATATTTGCGTTCGCTGAGATAAACCTGACCTAAACGCGCCAATGCCTGCTCGGTAAATTCGCTACGCTCCTTCTCGATCACATATTTGTAATGTGGAATAGTTTTTAAATATTCATTCTGACCAAAGTAAAGCTGCCCCAAATAGAAATGTGCTTCCATTGCGCGCTGCCCGTTGGGATATTCTCTCAGGTATTTTTCAAAATTCTGAATCGCCTGAGCATTGTTACTGCCTACCAGTTGTTTTTCTGCGGAAGAAAATGCAGCATCATCCAATTCTGAATCTTCTACCGAAATATAATCAAGACTGTTTGCCCAGCGCCCGTAGGCATCTACCTGCCCGTTGTCGATATAAATGAGTTTTGCTGAAGCTACCGCCTGAACACCTTCGGGTGTACCGGGATAGTTTTCGGCTACGCTTTTGAAAATACGCAATGCCTCATCGCTTCTACCGGTATTGTCGTAAATCAGTGCTTTTTTAAGTTGAGATTTGGCTGCGAACTTACTTTTGGGGATTTCGCGTACCAAACGATCATAAGCCGCAATACCGCGCTGGTTATCGCCCGTAGCCACATAGGTATTTCCTAGCTCGTACAAGGCGTCATCGCGATAACTTGATTTTGGAAATTCATTGGCAAAATTGCTCAAAGCTTCTATTTTTTGCGCATTGCGGTCTACAAAACCGTAGCTTATAGCTTTTTGAAAGGTTGCATAGTCGCGCTCTACGCCCGGCATTGCGATGGCCGCATTATAAGCTTCCATAGCTGGCCAGTATTGGCTGTTGATAAAGTAACTGTCTCCCAATCGCATAAAAGCATCGGCTTTACGCACGTTGTCATCAGGACCGCTTTTGGTGTATTTCTCAAAATAGTTAGCCGCCTGATCGTAATTTTTCTTCTTGAAATAAGCGTAGCCCAGATTATAAGCCAGATCGCCGTATTCGGGCAAGGAGCGAGCCGCACTGCTCTGCTCAAACTGCTTGAAGGTAAGCAGGGCATCATCAATACGATTTATAGTATACTCGCTTTCGGCTTTCCAGTAAAGTGCACGAGCGGTAAATTCCGGCGAAGCCGAAGCTTTTAAAGACTTCTCAAAATTGGTAATTGCTTCCTGATAATCACCATCGTTATACAATTCGATTCCGCGGTAAAAAGCAACTTTTTGATAGGCTTCCTGATCCTGAAAATTGCGGTTGCTCTCCAGCAATTCTATCGCGGCCTCGTAATTTTTTGATGTAATATAAGAGTCTATAAGCAAGGTTTCCAACTGCTGACGCTGTGGTGCATTGGGATAAGCCTCCAGATAATTACCAATAGCCTGTGGTGCCGGCTCATAGGCGTTACCAATCTCATAACTCAGTTTAGCGTAGTTGAGTCCGCTATCTTCTTTGATTTTGGGCTCAAAATCCATTTGATACGCATTGCGAAACGCGTTTAAGGCTTCCTGCTTTTTACCGTTTTGTAAATAAGCGTCTGCCAGATGGTAATAGGCATTTTGCGCTACGCTGTTTTTACCGTCTACAATCTTATTGAATTCGCTAATCGCGCTCTCATAATTACCTTGTTTGTAATAGGCGTAGCCTAACTGATAGTAATCGGTATTGCTCCATTTGCCACGCTTACCTTTGTATTCTTTAAGATACGGCAACGCTTTGTCAAACTCACCCAGGTTAAAATAACTCTCTCCAATAATTTTATTAAGTTCAGACTGCTCGTTGCGGTTCGCGGTAGGCAATTGCTCTTCCGCCAGGCGAATGGCTTCTCTAAAATTCCCCTGCTTAAAATTAAGGTCGGCTTTAAAATAGCTCAGATCTTCACGCGCACCTTCTTCGGCTTCCACCTCTTCAAAAAGCTGACTCGCCTCTTCATAATCGTCATTTTCGTACGCCATAAAACCTTCGTAATACTTGGCCTGAGCTCCATACTTTTCAGAGTTACGCACACGGCTAAAATATACCTTGGCTTCTTCCGGACTTCTGGTTTTAAGATGCACATAGCCCATATTGAAGTTGTATTTTTCCATTTCGGCCCAACTCAACCGGCTGATGTCTACCTGCTCATACCAGCGTTTGGCAGCAGAATATTTACCCTTTTCGAAGTAATAATCGGCCACATCTTTATACGCTGAATTACGCTTGGTGCTGGTAGGATACTCTTCTACAAACTTCTGCATACGCGCATCGGCTCCACTTTGATTGAGGCGTACCGCAGCATTGGCAATATAATAGGCGCAATCTCCTTCGATGGTAGGGTCATCGGTTTGCTGTTTGATCTCGTTAAAAAGGGTTTGAGCGGCCAGGTACTGCTTGCTGTTGTAAAGCGTAAGTGCCTTATCATATTTGGCCAAATCGTTTGTAAAAGCCTCAGACTGCTGGGCAGCAGCTGTGGCACCTGTGAGAAGGATTACCAGCGCGGTAAACACATATTTTTTAATCATAAATATCAAATTTGATAGCAAAGAGCCGTGTTTCGGGTATCTGAAACACTAAGCCTGCTTCACATACTAACGCTGCAAAACTAGGATAATTATATCTAGCGCAAGGTTCTTAAAAAGAACTTCTGGAGTCTTATTTTAAACGACTTTTCAACAGGGTGATTTTTTATCAAACACAAGAAATAGTGTACTTTTGATCGCGTACACCACGTTATTCTAGAAAAAACTATGTCACAAACGGTCTTAAAACTGCATAATGCCTCCATTTTTCAACGCGAAAGCCTTATTCTTTCAGACGTAAGTCTTACCATCAACAAAGGCGAGTTTGTGTACCTCATCGGTAAAACCGGAAGCGGAAAAAGTAGTTTTATGAAAACCCTTTACGGTGATTTGCCTCTGCAACAAGGCGAAGGCACGATTGTAGACTACGATCTTGCGACCTTAAAGGAAAAGCAGATTCCGTATTTACGCCGAAAACTGGGCGTGGTTTTTCAGGATTTTAAATTACTGAATGACCGTACGGTAAAAGAAAATCTCAAATTTGTCCTGAAGGCTACCGGCTGGAAAGATCAATCACAGATGGACAGCAAGATTGACGAAGTGCTAGACAAAGTAGGGATGAAAACCAAAGGTTTTAAGTATCCCTATCAGCTTTCGGGCGGGGAACAACAACGGGTGGCGATTGCCCGCGCCTTGCTTAACGATCCCGAACTCATCCTGGCGGACGAGCCCACCGGAAACCTCGATCCGCAAACTTCTGTGGAGGTGATGGGCGTGTTACAGGAAATCAACAAAAACGGAAACACCATTTTAATGGCCACACACGACTACGCGCTGTTGTTGAAGTACCCGTCTAAAACTTTGAAGTGCGACGGTAACAAGATTTTTGAAGTCGTGCAAAAAACAATCTAAAAGCATCCGGGTATGATCGCTATACTAATACCCGTTTTTAATTACCCGGTAAGAGATTTGGTTTTACGCATTCGCGAAATGGCGAAACTTGCGCAAGTCGATTACGAAATTCTGATCACAGACGATGCCTCTACAAATCGTGAAATACTTGAGCAAAATGCGTTTTTAGATCAACTGGATGATTGCAGCTATTTTAAATTTGAAAACAATATAGGCCGTACGGCTAGCGCACAATTCTTAGCATCAAAAGCTCAATATGAAAATCTACTGTTTCTTGATGCCGATGTGCTTCCGGCAAATACTAATTTTCTTGAGCTATTTCTTGAAAATTTAGAAAAGGCTTCGGTAGTTTTTGGCGGAATCAGCTATCCCAAAGAGAAACCCGAACCTGAAAAGCAATTACGTTTTGTTTATGGACACAAACGGGAAAGCCGATCATTAGCGCTGCGGAAAAAACAGCCCTACCGCAGTATCACACTGGCTGCTGTAGCTATCAAAAAAGACTTGTTCTTTAAAGTTGATATGCCACAAACCAACAGCTATGGCTTAGATATCTATTTCAGTTATAGGCTTAAGCAATTGAAAGTTGATGTGTTACATATTGAAAACCCGGTTGTCCATCTTGGAATTGAATCGAACTCAGAATTTTTATCAAAAACACGTGAAGGCCTCGACACTATGTATACGCTTGAAAAGAATAGGTTTGTCAGCAAGACGTATCGCCCTTTACAGGTGATCGCCTCTCGTTTTGAAAAGCTGAAAATGGCCAAATCCTTCATTAGACTTTTTGAACGGGTAGAATTTAAGGCCTTAAAGAATTTGAATTCTGCAAATCCGTCATTAGCAGTTTTTGGTGCCTGGCGCCTCTATCATTATTTAAAATTGAGACGAGATGAAGCCTAAGTTTTCGGTTGTTGTGCCTGTTTACAACAAGGCAAATTTCGTAAAGCAAACCATCCAATCGGTATTGGATCAGGATTTTACAGATTATGAACTCGTATTGGTAAATGACGGCTCAACCGATGGCAGTTTACAGATTCTCAAAGCATTTGATGCGCCAAACATCACATTACTAGATCAGGAAAATCAGGGTTTATGCGCTGCGCGAAATGCAGGAATACAAGCTGCCAAAGGCGAAATCATAGCCCTGCTAGACGCCGACGACCTCTGGGAACCGGAGCATTTGCAAAATCTTTTTGAGTTAAGTCAAAATTTCCCGGAAGCCTCGCTATATGGCACAGCCTATGTTGAATTATTTCAGGATGCTAAACCCGTTCCGCCAAAAATCAATCTAAGAACTTCGGAACAGCAACTGCTCATTGAAGATTTTTTTGAAGCCTCGCTTTTTCAGCCGTTGGTCCCACCCAGTAGTTTTGCATTCAAAAAGGAAGTTGTAGAAAGTATCGGCGGTTTTGACACCACGGTAACTTATTTTGAAGATGTGGATTTTTACATCAGGGCTAATTTGAAATTTAGAATGGCCTATGCTACCCGCGCCACGATGCATTACCGTTTTGAAAGTGAAAATCAGGTCACTCACAGTAACCTGCACGAGCAACGCATTGCCGACTTGAGCAAATACCTCGAAGAGCATCCCGACCACAAAAGCCTCCGCAACTATATTCACCGACACTGGTATTTTCTCTGCAATCATTTTAAAACCGAAGGCGCACAAAAGCAGTACAAACTCCTGCGTAGCAAACTCGACACCCGTTCGCTCAATCCCAGACAACGCCTGCTTCTCGCCCTTCCTACTCCAGCTTTAAGAGCATTACGCAGATTTAAAAGTGGTTTACTTAAAAAAGGGTTTCGGGTTACGAGTTTTTAGACCTTAAAAAGCCTTTAATCATTTTTCTTTCAGACTTTCTATAAACGCCTTCCACAGTTTATTTACTTCTTGATGATCGTACCGAGCGATACTGGCTTTAGCATTGTCTCGATAATTTTGTAGTAAATCTTCATCCTTCGCAAGTTGGTTTAACGCATCTTTAAACGCCTTAAAATCCTGATGCGGTACAAGTATTCCATTGGTACCATCAAGCAATTCGGCGGGACCCGTGGGACAATCGGTGGAGACAACCGGAGTGCCGCAGGCCAGACTTTCCAGGATCACACGTGGGAAACCTTCAAACTTGCTGCAAAACGCAAAAAACAGGGCGCCGGCAAAATAAGCTTCGGGCTTTTTGACGAATCCCTCAAAGTGTATGCGGTCGTTCAGTTGTAGTTTTTCAACCTGCTTTTGAAGCCGGTTTAATTCGGGACCCTGTCCTAGAATACGCAGATCGATGTTCATTTCCGGCAGTTCGCTTTCGGCGTAAGCCGCAATCAACTTATCAAATTGTTTATGGTCATACAAACGCCCGGCCGTTACGATATATTGATTTTTAAAGGTTTTCGATTTTATACTCTTGCGATGCGCTACCTGAACACTATTTGGAATTACATGAACACGCTGCAGCCCAAAGCGTTGCTCAACCTGTTTTTTCATCCGTTCTGTAAGTACACAAACGGGATCATTTTTGAAGAGCAAACGGGTTGCCGCCTCATTTTTTGGGAAGTAATACTCGAGATTGGAGCTGCGCACCATATAAACGGGTTTGAAATTTCGGTACAACAGTTTTTTAACGAAGTATTCTTTTACCGCACTTTTGCGAAACCGAAAATCAAGCACGTAGTCAATCGCCTTGACTTTTAAGAACTCACGAGTAATACGCAACCTCCTAAACTTGTCTAGCGGATCGTTTAATTTATTTTTATACAACCCCAGATTGAAGAGTTCACCACTGTGGTCATAGCCAATTTGGTCCGTTATCGAAATGATAAACACTTTATTCCCCAGTTGGGTAAGCTGCGTACTCAACAAGGCAGCCGAGCGTTCGGCACCTCCCCCGGCAAGGGATTCAACCAGAATAGCTATATTTTTGGGGATTGGTTTCAGGGATTATGTATAATTTTCGCCTTAATATACTAAATCGATGAGAATATTGCTCGTAGGGGAATACAGTAACCTGCACAACAGTCTAAAAACGGGTTTGCAAAGCCTGGGTCACGAGGTCACACTGATGAGCACCGGCGATGCCTTTAAAAAATATCCGGCAGATGTACTCTTACGAGCCAAGCGCATTGAAGGTTTTGCTCCCCTAAATTGGTACCGCAAAGCCTTGTTTCAGTTTACAGGTTTTGATATTGCAAATGCGGAAATAGGCTATCGTGCGATGGATTTTCTCTTTGACCAAAAATCTTTTGATGTTATCCAGCTCATCAATGAATATCCGCTTAAGAGTCCGTATTTTATGGAACGTCGCGTAATCGAACGCCTGCGTGCCCTTACCGAAAAACTGGTGATCCTGGCCTGCGGTGATGATTATATCTACTTGAATAATATCGATAAATTGCCGCATCATCCCGCGTTGCAACACCCGGAAATCCGTTTTCCGTACAGCGAAAAATACCTGACTGCTGCGCATAAAAAATATCATGAGTATGTCTTTTCTAAAAAGGACGCCGTGATCAGTACCGATCTGGATTACAATCCCGCTTACGAAGGAAAACCGGAATATCTGGGAATGATCCCCAATCCCGTTTGTTTGGAGAAACTGGAGTTTAAGCCGAACACGAACCTGAAACCGATTATTATTTTTCACGGGATCAACCAGACTAATTATTATAAAAAAGGAAACGATCTTTTTGAGTCTGCTTTAGCAGAAATCGAAAAAAAATACGGTAACCGGATTGAAGTACGCACCGTTCGAAACCTGCCCTACACCGAATATTTAAAAGCCTATGATGATGCGCACATCGTACTCGATCAGGCTTATGCACTCGACCAGGGCTATAATGCACTCGAAGCGATGGCACGGGGAAAAGTGGCATTTACCGGTGCCGGAAAGGCATTTTGCAAAAGGTATGCTTTGGCCAAAAACGAAGTCGCCATCCACACCGTTCCCGATGTTTCTCAAATCGTATCTGATCTACAAGATTTGATTGAAAAACCTCAACGCATTTTAGAATTAGGCCGAAATGCCAGAAATTTTATTGAAAAGCATCATAACGCTCAGGAGATTGCAGCCCGTTATATTGCGGTTTGGGAAAAAATAAAACCGAAGTCGAAAAAAGGAGCTTAATCAGTTGAAGGCCGGCTAAACAATTCCTTCCTAAAAATCCCCAGCAACACCAGTAAATACAAGGAATAACTGAACAAGTGTGCCATCCCGGCCCCTACAAAACCATAGTGCGAAACCAGCCAGACGCTACTGAAATAAATAATACTGAGAGATACAATCTGTGTGATGACAAAGGTTTTGACTTTGTTTTTTGCGATAATCTCATAGGCAATCACCAGACTTGCAACCCGAATCAAATCTCCGGCCAGTTGCCAGATAAAAATAGGACGCATCTCGAGAAAGGAAGCGTCATAAACCAGCCTGATGATAAAGCCTTTCAACAAAAAAATTGCGATAAGGCAAAGGGCGAAAAACGGTAAAATACTCTTATAGAAATCCAGGGTAACCCGGCGCAACTGGTTTTTACCGGTAGCCGATGCCAGTTTAGGGAGTACGTACAGAGTAAGTACCGATGTTGCAAACATCAGGTAGTAATCAGACAGGCGCAGCATCGCATCCCAATAACCGGCCTGTTCTATCCCGTCGGTTGCAATGATGTATTGCCGTATCGCGATATACACCCATGGCGCAGCCACAGCCGAAAACAGACTCATAAATGCATACGAACCCAATTTTTTAAGGATTTGAACATCTGCTTTTAAACCGAATACGGCTTTCGCATTCTCGAAATACTTCCGCAGAAAAAACAGCGTGATTCCTAATGCAAGAATTCCCGCAACTACCACCGCAAGCATGGCTCCCCAAAGAGAATACCAAATAATTAAAACTACTGACAGCAGCATCCCGGCAAGATTAACACTCAGGTTGATAAAGATCACCCTGCGGTAGTCTCCTAAACCGTTTAGGATATTAAGCAACAGGGTTTGCAGGGTAAAAAGCGGTAAGGCAATCCCCGCAAGACGGATGATCGTGGTAAAATCGGTGCCAATGTCAAAAATCAGGCGATTGAATTGTGGCGCAGCGATTACCACCAGTATTCCCAAACCCAGGGAAACTAAAAAAGGCAGTTTTAAAACGGTGGCCACCAGTGCGCGCAGCTGCTTCTCTTCCTTTTTGTAGGTGGCCGCATATTTGATCACTCCATTACTGATGCCCAGCTGCCCCAGGCTTTGCAACGAACTCATAAAATTACGCAGATCTCCCAGGATGGCCATTCCCGATGCGCCCACATAAATTGCAATGAGTTTAGACGTGATGAGTCCGCAAACGACCCGAACCCCAATTGCCAGACTGTTAAGCGAACCCACCTGTAACAGGATATTTTGAGCGAAAAGTTTGCGTACAAACCTAAGCATGGTACGCGTTTAAAACTTCAATTACTCGGGTTATTTCAGCTTCGGTAAGCCCCGGATGAAGCGGAAGACTCACACAGCTTTGCGCAATACTTTCGGTAACCGGAAAATGAAGTTGATTGTATCTCTTTAAAGCTTCCTGTTGGTAAGGGGGCACTTCGTAATGAATGCCATAACCTACCCCATCTGCTTTTAAATAGTCTAAAAAATGAGATCTGTTTTCGACCAAAACGACAAACACATAAAACACGTGATTTGTAGAACCCGCGTAAAAAGGAAGTTGAATTTTCGGGTTTTCAATCGCATCCAGATAGCGTTTTGCAATTTCCCGGCGCTTTTGATTCAGTTCTTCTAAATCCTTGAGTTTTTCAGTTAAAAACAAGGCCTGTAAGGGATCAAGACGTGAGTTGAGTCCTATAAATGTGTTATGCTGTGCATCTTTGCGCCCATAATTACGCAGGCTTTGAATAGTCTTCGCCAGACTTTCGTCTGAAGTGGTCACAGCCCCGGCATCACCCAGTGCGCCCAGATTTTTGGTGGGATAAAAACTAAAAGCTGCGGCATCTCCAAAACTCCCCGCTTTTTTACCTTTAAATTCAGCCCCGTGAGCCTGACTCGCATCTTCAATAAGTAGAAGTTGGTGTTTTTTCGCATAATCCGATAGTGCTTCAACCGGACCTAATTGCCCGTAAAGGTGAGTCACTAAAAGTACTTTGACTGAAGTATCGGGTGGGTCAAGCTTCTCCAGGTCAATATTGAAAAATTTAGATTCCGCTTCTGTAAATACGGGTTTTAAACCCGCATGCATCACAGCAAGCACGGTCGCGATATAGCTGTTTGCCGCCAGTAAAACACCGTCACCTTCAGCCAATTTCCCTTCCGCTTTATAGCCTTCAAAAATAAGCCGAAGGGCATCAAAACCATTGCCTGTACCCACGCAAAACTCCGTCCCGCAATACCGGGCAAATTCCTGTTCAAAGTTGTTTACCGCGTCCCCCAGAATATAGGTCCCGCTTTCTAAAAAGTGCTCGAACAGCTTTTTAAAACGTGCTTCGTAGGGCGCATTAAGCTTATTTAAATCTAAAAAAGGAATATTCATAAATCCAGTTTTAGGGTGTTCTGTAGATAAGCCCTGGCGCCTAACTCTTCTTTTTGCTTGATGAGTCCGTAATTGTATGCTTCTTCTTGCCCACCCTTTACGGTGCCCATATCAAAAAAGCGGTAACCGGCATCTTTATAATCCTGAATCAGATTTACAAAAAGAAAGTCCATCGCTCGTAGTTTTTCACCTTCAGCAGTAGTTGCCCCGTATTGGGATTTGACCACATCTTCTGTTAAAAACAGGGTAACCCCGGCCAGTAAAATTTCACCCTGATAACAATTGATGTGCTTGATATTATACGGAAACTGCTTTTGGAGTTGGGTAATTTCTGCCAGGCTGTGCACGGGTTCCGAATCAAATTTATCGGACAATCGGGGTTTAAGCACTTCGTTCCAAAATTCGGAAAAACCGGCTTCTTCATAGCGCAACCCACGTTCAGAAGCTTGCCTTGCCCTGCGTTCTTTAGTGGAATGAATAAAATACGGGCGCTTGTAATCGATGCCAAAATTAAGCTGACTTTTAACCACCTGCGCTCCGGCTTCAAGCAAAAGATGCTCCAGCTCATAAGCGGGTTGCTGCATATAAAACTGCGGAAGGAGTTTGATTTGAAACCTGTGAAATCCTTCGGTCTTTAAATACTGAAAGAGAACCTCTACCACCTGTTTTGCTTCCGCGAAAGCGATACTTTTTTCCAGAACCAGGGCGCCATACGTTAACCCCTGATGGCTGTAAAAGGTATTCTCACTGCGATTAGCCGGAAGCACGCCAATCACGTTTTCGTCTTTTAAAAACAAGAGGCTGTGATCTTCAAATCGATCCCTATGGTACTCAATAAATGCTCTTGAAAATAGAAAACTGGTGTTCTTAACACCTTTGTCTTCAGAGCCTATTAACGAGGCCACAAAGCGATCCCAGCGGGATTTGTAATCAGAATGGTATGGTGTTACGGTTATCACGCAGAAAGCATTTTACTTGGGGAAAGTACAAAATTAAATGCGAGAAGTTTACCTCAAAAAAAACACCTCCCAGAGGAGGTGTTAGCGACCTGTATAACACCCTAAAATCATACAGGCCAAAAAAAGTACAGCAACCGGACTTACCAGATTTTTTTTACAAGAATGGCATAGACACCGGTTTGTGTATTGGTTTCAAATTCTGATCCTTCGATCTTAAATTCCTTATATTCCGTAAAGGTGCAGCAGCCATCGTCTTTACGCTCCGCATCTATATACAGTGTAAAAATATCATTACCGCCCAGGCGTATCTGCAGGTTCACGGTTTCGGTCTCTTCGCCTATATCGGTAAAAACTATATAATTGAGGTTGTTCTCGGTTATGAATTCAAAATCGCGCTCCTCATCATCATTGAGTCTGTCAAAAACAAGCACATCATCCTGATCATATTCACCACTGGCAAATACGTTTTCGCCGGTATCTTCAGCTACCAGATCAAAGGCAAAGGTAGGCGGTGGTGTAAAGCATTCGCCGCAGTTGTCATCATCGGTACACGAACTCAGGCTTAAACTGATCAGGCATAAAAAAAGTAAAATTCTCTTCATCAACAGGATTTCGTTTTAGGCTTTAACTGTATAGACTACAATTATTCAAAAAGGTTGCGTGAAATTTTGAGTTTTTTTTGATTAACCCGTTAATACCTGATTTAATCCCATAAAAAAAGCACCTCGGTGAGGTGCTTTTTCAATTACAATAAACAACGTTTAAACCGTTTTATTACGCTTGCGCTCATTTTCGGTCAACAAAATTTTGCGGAGACGCAGGTAGTTTGGAGTCACCTCTACGTATTCGTCTTTTTGAATGTATTCTAACGCTTCTTCCAGTGAAAACTTGATTGCAGGTACAATCTTCGCTTTATCATCTGCTCCAGAAGAACGTACGTTAGATAACTTTTTAGTCTTGGTAATGTTAACGGTCATATCATCCTGACGGCTGTTTTCACCAATAACCTGACCTTCATAAATATCCTCACCCGGATCTACGAAGAATTTACCACGATCCTGAAGTTTATCAATAGAATACGGGATTGCTGTACCTTTTTCCATAGAAACAAGCGAACCGTTGTTACGACCCGGAATGTCTCCTTTTAAAGGCTGATATTCAAGAAAACGGTGTGCCATAATCGCCTCACCGGCAGTCGCCGTAAGCAACTGGTTACGCAAACCGATGATTCCGCGCGATGGAATTAAAAACTGACAAACCATTCGCTCGCCTTTCGCTTCCATACTTAACATCTCCCCTTTACGGATTGATACCATCTCAACTGCTTTACCAGATACATTTTCCGGTAAATCGATCGTTAGTTCTTCGATAGGCTCACATTTAACACCATCAATTTCTTTGATGATTACCTGTGGCTGCCCGATTTGAAGCTCATATCCTTCACGACGCATCGTCTCGATCAATACCGAAAGGTGCAATACCCCACGGCCAAAGACCATAAATTTATCTGCACTATTGGTTTCTTCAACGCGTAGTGCCAGGTTCTTTTCTAATTCTTTAAACAAACGGTCTTTAATGTGACGCGAAGTCACAAACTTACCGTCTTTACCAAAAAACGGAGAATCGTTAATGGTAAACAACATACTCATTGTAGGCTCGTCAATCGCGATAGTTTTTAAACCTTCCGGATTTTCAAAATCAGCAACCGTGTCGCCAATCTCAAAACCTTCAATACCTACCAAAGCACAAATATCACCTGCCTGTACTTCTTCAACTTTAAGACGTCCCAGACCTTCAAAGGTGTGTAATTCTTTTATTTTGGTTTTCTTGATGCTTCCGTCACGCTTTACTAACGAAACGTTCATACCTTCTTTCAAGGTTCCGCGTTGTAAACGACCTATCGCGATACGACCGGTAAACGAAGAGAAATCAAGAGAAGTAATAAGCATTTGAACGCTACCTTCTTCAATTTTAGGAGCCGGAATATGATCCATAACCATATCAAGAAGCGGCTCTATATTTTCGGTTTCATTTTCCCAATGATCGCTCATCCAGTTATTCTTTGCAGAACCGTAAACGGTAGGGAAATCAAGCTGCCATTCTTCGGCACCCAATTCAAACATCAGGTCAAAAACCTTCTCGTGAACTTCTTCAGGAGTACAGTTTTCTTTATCTACTTTATTGATAACCACACAAGGCTTAAGACCTAAGTCTATAGCTTTTTGAAGCACAAAACGGGTTTGAGGCATAGGACCTTCAAAGGCATCTACCAGAAGTAAAACCCCATCTGCCATATTCAATACACGCTCTACCTCACCACCAAAGTCGGCGTGACCCGGAGTATCAATGATATTAATTTTTGTGCCTTTATACATCACCGATACGTTTTTAGACGTAATGGTAATACCGCGTTCCCGCTCTAAGTCATTGTTATCCAGAATAAGATCTCCGGTGTTTTCGTTTTCACGAAACAATTGACAGTGGTACATAATTTTGTCAACCAGCGTTGTTTTACCGTGGTCAACGTGAGCGATAATCGCAATGTTTTTAATTTCCATAAGATGCCCTTATTTTAAGGGCGCAAAGATACGGTTAATTAACGGACTTTTAAGCACTTATTTTAATTATAATTTGGGCGGCTTGCTGCCAGAAAAAATTCTCCTAAAAAATTGAAAATCAGCATCAAGCAGCAACCGGGCTATACGCTCTATCTTTTTTGTTTCATACCTGTGATACATCGCCTTCGGCTGGTTGAAGTTTAGCGGAACAAAAAAGGATGCCGCTACTATCCCTGCCGCGGGGTTATTTCTATTATTATTTTTATTCTTATTAAAATTTTCAATTTACATCCCTTCCCTTTTATATTTTGAAACTGGTGTTTGCTATCAAAATAGGTTCTCGACTGCGCTCGAACTGACACTCTCTTTATTTTCCACGTTCTAGGTTTTACTTTCTACTTTCTACTTTCAAATTCTAACTTTTTCCTATTTCCAAAGCCTTATCTTTGCAGCTTTAAATTCTAGATGATGAAACTTTCCAATATTCCCAAAATAAAACATACCGACGCTAACAACTTCTTTCTTCTGGCCGGACCCTGCGCCATTGAAGGCGAAGAAATGGCCTTACGCATTGCAGAAAAGATTGTAAGTATTACCGATAAACTGAACATTCCGTATGTGTTTAAAGGAAGTTTTAAAAAAGCCAACCGCAGCCGTATTGATAGCTTTACAGGTATTGGTGATGAGAAAGCTTTAAAGATTTTACGCAAAGTTTCTGAGACTTTTGACGTACCTACCGTCACCGATATTCACGTAAACGAAGACGCGGCAATGGCTGCCGAATATGTTGATGTCTTGCAAATTCCTGCGTTTCTCGTTAGACAAACTGACCTGGTTGTTGCTGCAGCAGAAACCGGTAAAGTCGTCAACCTGAAAAAAGGCCAGTTTATGAGTCCGGAAGCGATGAAACACGCGGTTACCAAAGTCACCGAAACCGGAAATGAAAACGTGTGGATCACCGACCGCGGAACCATGTTTGGCTATCAGGATCTCATCGTAGATTTTAGAGGAATCCCCACAATGAGAAGCTATGCTCCTACCGTACTGGACGTGACCCACAGTTTGCAACAACCCAATCAAAGCAGCGGGGTAACCGGCGGCCGCCCGGAATTGATTGGCACGATGGCCAAAGCCGGAATTGCAGCAGGTGTTGACGGTCTATTTATCGAAACGCATTTTGACCCTAAAAACGCGAAAAGTGATGGCGCCAATATGCTTGATCTTAGTTTGCTGGAAGGTTTATTAACTAAACTGGTGGCAATACGTAAAGTGGTTGTGGAGTAAAATTTAACAGATTAAGAATTTTCTATTTTAAAGGATTGCTGGAGTGTAAGTTTTAGCAATCTTTTATTTTTTCATTTCATGTTTTGCGGAATTCCTTAATAATCACATTTGCTCTTAACTGTATTAATTATCGAAAATAATTGAGAATTAAATTTCTGCATAATTCTTATTATTTTTAAGTGCAATCAAAAAACTGTTATTATGAACTACTTACGTATTTCCGCATTAGCCCTTACCACTTTAGCTGTAATCTCGTGTACAGACAAACCTGAAAAAGAACCACTTAAAATAGGTAACCTTGAGCTTTCAGAAGCTAAGCCTGTGCCCGGCGACAGTTTGAGCCTGTGGTACACACCCGAAAATACAGCAGATACTTTGGCTCCTGAAGCCTTTTTTGTTTACACCGTGAATACAAACAGTTATCCAGAGGACATCGATTTGGTAGAGGACGGAGAGCGTTACAAAGGTAGTATTGCCATCCCGGATTCGGCTCAGGGCCTGATTTTTAATTTTAAAGTTGATGATGAATATGAGGCTAATGAGGAGCAAGGCTACAGTTTAAATCTGTATACCGAAAGCGGCGAACCCATTCCCGGCTCTGAGGCCGGTATCGCATTTTACAAACTCGCCAGAGGTTCGTATTATGGTATGAAAACCACTCCAGATTCTACACTTGCAGCGATTAATCGGGCGCTTGACAAAAACCCCGAGCTTAAAGACGATTGGTTTGACATCCATATGCGGGTGATGAATCAGGTAGACGCCAAAGCCGCAGGTACCAGAATAGATGAAGAGCTTGCAGCTTACGCACAAAAAGGTGAATTGAGCAAAGACGATTACCAAAAGCTAATGACCCTGTATCAAATCAAAAGAGATCAGCCTAAAATCGATTCCATACAGGCGATCTTTGTAGATAAATATCCCAAAAGTCAGTTGGCTCAAAATTCCTACGTTTCAAAAATGCGCGGTGCTCAAACTCCTGAAGAAAAACATGTAGTACTTGAAGAGTTTAAGGAAAAGATAGGAACAGACGGTACTCAGAAAGATTTTCTGTACCGTAGTTTAGCTGAAGCATACCTCAATGTTGGGGATACCGAAAATTTCAAAAAGTATATGGCAATGGCGGGAGATGATGCTTCTAAAGCTTCTACACTGAACAATATTGCCTGGGGCTACGCCGAAAGCGGAGAAAACCTGGAGCTTGCAGAAGAACTATCCAAAAAATCGCTGGACATTATTGAAGCGGAAAAATCCAATAAACCCGATTACTACACTGCGCGTCAATACGAGAACAATCTCAAGAGTACAAAAGCAATGTATGCAGACACCTATGGCTTGATTCTTTTCAAACAAGGTAAAGTCAAAGAAGCCATTGCAGCGCAGGAACAGGCTGTTGCAGACCGCACTTCCCCCGATGTCTATGAGCGTTACATGCAGTATTTAACAGCTGATGCGCAATATGATAACGTGTTTGAAAAAGCTTCTGAACTGGTTGAAGAAGGAAATGCCACGGCTAAAACCAAAGAATATCTGGCTACCGCTTACGCAGAAACCGATCAGGATGGTGATTTTGAAAGCTATCTGAGTGGCTTAGAAAAGATAGCTCACGATAAGGCATTAGCCGAATTGAAAAAAGAAATGCTTGATGAAGAGGCACCCACATTCAATCTTAAAAATTTAAATGGCGAAGAAATCGCCCTGGCCGATTTAAAAGGAAAAACCGTAGTGCTCGATTTCTGGGCAACCTGGTGCGGTCCATGTAAAGTTTCCTTCCCCGGAATGCAAAAAGCGGTTACCAAATATGCCGATAACGAAAACGTAGAATTCCTGTTTATTGACACCTGGGAAAGCACCAGCGGGGAAGCCCGTGAAAAAGGAGTTAGCGATTTCATCAAACAAAACAGCTACACCTTTAACGTATTGATGGATACTCCCAAAGAGGAAGGTAGCCGGGAATACGATGTGGTTTCGGCTTATGAAGTAGAGGGAATTCCGACTAAGTTTGTTCTGGGGCCTGACGGTAAAATCAAATTCAAAGCGGTAGGCTTTGATGGAAATACAGACGGGCTGGTAGAAGAACTTGATATGATGATCGCTTTGGCTGCAGGGCAGTAGTTCTTAGACTTTAGAAAACAAAAAACCGTGTTGGTTTAAAACTAACACGGTTTTTTTTATTCAGTAATCAACTTTTAAGAAAAGTCTTCATCTGTTCTAGAAACCCAATCACAACTTCAGCATCTATTTCGTCCACATTGTGATACCTGAGGGAGCGCAGACGCTTGCGATTTTCACCTGCTACTAAATGCTGATCGGGATCATTTAAGTCTGTACCGTAAACAAAGCTTAAGTCTACAAAACGCTTCCTGAAATTGAGGAAACAAAACATCTTTCCATCAAGGTAATAAAACGGTAAGTGCCATTTAAAAAGCAACTGTGCTTCTGGGGCACTGTGCTCAATAAGCACCTGCAATTCCAGCAAAATAGCGCAGTAAGGCTGCGGAGTTTTTAGAATGTAATTTTCGGCCGGGTTCATAGGTAACCATCTTAATCGAATACGATTTCGTTAAAAATCAGTAAATTATAAAAAAGTATTAATCTCAGAAAATTATTAGCTGTTCCAATAAAAACCTCCTACTTTGCCCGCCAACTTCTCAAAGCATGTCTCTAAGCCTTCAAAGTTCACACCTTAGCACCCTTGTGATGCTGCTGATCTCCCTGTCAGTTTTCGCTCAGGATGCAGAAAAACCGGTACTCAAACTGGGAGGAGCCTTGCGTTTTAATTATGTGTATTCTTCATGGAAAGCCGAGCAAAAAACCAAAGGTGGAGAATTTGGCTACGACATGTTTCGCATAAATGCCAGTGCCACTTATAAAAAACTGTTTTTAAATGCCGAGTACCGCTGGTATTCGGAGGCTTTTGGCGGTGGTTTTTTAAAACAGGGCTGGGTAGGCTATAAATTCAATGAAAAGAATGCGCTGCACGCCGGATTGGTGTATGTTCCTTTCGGAATTAAACAATACAATTCGCATAACTGGTTTTTCAACATCACCTATTATACTGGCCTGGAAGACGATCACGATATGGGTATAAAATACCTGCACACCGATGATGACTGGGAATATGCAATAGCTTTTTTTAAAAATGCCGAAGAACTCAATTTTGGCGGAGATGTAGAAAACAGCAGCAGCAGGTATTCGTATGATGTAGTGGGCAGAAATAAGGAAACCAATCAGTTTAATTTCAAACTGCTTCGTAAATTGGGAGTAATCGGAAATCACCGCCTGGGATTTTCGGCGCAATACGGGCAGCTGTATAATATAGACACAGACCAAAATGGCGATCATTATGCTTTGGCGCTGCATTACGAACTAGACTGGCATAAGTGGAACCTAAAAACGGAAGCAATTACCGTTGCCCACAACCCAAAAAATCAAGCGGGTCAATCTAACGAGATTATCCAAATGGGGGCCTACGGTACGCCGTATGAAGTGGCAGCGCGGTTTAATATGTACACGATTGCCGTTTCGAAAACCCTTCCAATTAACTGGGGACCCGTATCTCAAATTGAGCTGTATAACGATTTTGGGTATATGCAAAAAAAAGAAACCGGTTTTACCGATTCGTTTCAAAACGTTACCGGCATACTGGTCTCTGCCGGACAGATATACACCTATATTGATTATGCTGCGGGTTATAATCATTCCTGGCTGGGCGGGAATTTTATTGATGACTTTTCTACCGGGAATCCAGACGCAAAATGGGAAGCCCGGTTTAATATAAATATTGGATATTACTTTTAAAAGAATAGAATTCTATGGCAAAGAAAATTACACGTAGTGACGAAAAGAAATCCATTTATGGACTGGAAGTAAATGGTCCGGTATTTTTTACGTCGGTTATATTCATCATAATCAGCATTGGGCTCACCATTATTTTTGAGAAACAGGCTCAGAAAGCATTTTCAACCATTCAAAATGCTGTGGCAGAAAATGCCGACTGGTTTTTTATTCTGTGCATCAATCTATTTTTGGTGTTTCTGGTCTATCTGGCGGTTGGCAGATACGGTAAACTTCGCATAGGTGGTTCCAATGCCAAGCCTGAGTTTAAAACCCTATCCTGGTTTGCCATGCTCTTTAGTGCGGGTATGGGAATTGGTTTATTGTTTTTTGGCGTTGCCGAACCGGTACAGCACCTTATGAGTCCGCCTACTGCAGAACCCAACACAGTAGCTGCCGCTCAGGAAGCGATGAACTTTACCTTTTTACACTGGGGTTTTCACGCTTGGGGTGTCTATGCGCTGGTAGGTCTGTCTCTAGCTTATTTCACGTATTCCAGAGGTTTACCGCTTACGATACGCTCGATATTCTATCCTTTTTTGGGTGATAAAATTCACGGATGGATAGGCGATGTTATCGATATTTTTGCCGTACTGGCTACCTTGTTTGGCCTGGCCACATCACTGGGCTTTGGCGTACAGCAGATAGCCAGTGGACTCAATCACGTATTTGGTATCCCCGATGGAATGCTCACACAGGTACTTCTAATAGCCGGTATAACTGTAATTGCAACAACATCAGTAGTCCTTGGTGTAGATAAAGGCGTGCGTATTTTAAGTGAATGGAATATGCGTATTGCCGTATTATTATTAGTACTCGCTTTAATACTGGGGCCTACTCTATTTATCTTTCGATCTTTTATTCAAAACACCGGAAGTTATTTTTTCAATTTTCTGCAAATCTCAACTTGGATAGAAACTTATGAAGGATCATCCTGGCAAAATAACTGGACGGTATTTTACTGGGGTTGGTGGATAGGTTGGTCGCCGTTTGTGGGTATGTTTATCGCCCGTATCTCAAAGGGTAGAACCATAAGGGAATTTATTCTTGGAGTTTTGCTGGTTCCTGCCCTGGTTACTTTTTTCTGGATGTCCTCTTTTGGTAGTGTAGCCATACAGCAGGCTCTTTCAGGCGACATGACTATTGTAAATGCTGTTCAGGATGATGTGGCTACCGCACTCTTTGTGTTCTTTCAGGATTATCCGTTTTCTATGATTATCAATGTGGTTGCGGTGATCCTTATCGCCGGTTTTTTCATTACCTCTTCAGACTCCGGCTCTCTGGTAATCGACAGTTTGACTTCCGGTGGAAAAATTGAAGCTCCTGTAGGACAACGTATTTTTTGGGCAGTTACAGAAGGTACCGTCGCGGCTGTATTGTTAATAGGTGGCGGTCTTGAAGCCTTACAAACGGCCACTATTGTCACCGGATTACCTTTTGCCGTTATACTTATCATCATGTGTTATTCCTTGTATAAAGGACTTAAAGAAGATTATGACAAAATGCAAAAGAAAAAGACCCAAAAACAAATGGACGACTACGAAGATGTCGTAAAAGAAATAGTTCAACGTAGAAATAAAACCCAATAAAAATGGAACGCGTAAAAAATATACTGGTTGCTTTAGACCTTTCAGCACTAGACAACCACCTCATTGACTACAGCTCGTATCTTGCTGAAAAGCTTGATGTAGGAAACGTTTATTTCATTCACAACATCAAGAAATACGAGTTTTCTGAACTTTTTGAAGAACAGGTAGATCAGGTCAATCTTGATCAAATTCTGGGTGATGAACTCAACGAAAAAATTGAAAACCGGTTTACGGCAAATACCAATTGGGAAGTACTTATTTCTGAAGATTCAAACACCGAATCCCTCATCAATTACATCGCAAACAAGTATCAAATAAACCTGACTCTGGTTGGGAATAAACACCCTTCAAAAGGTACCGGAGTGGTAACCTCAAAGCTGTTGCGATTGCTTAAATCAAGTATTCTCAGCATTCCTGAAAATGCAGTTTTCCCTATCAATAAAATCTGGGTGGGCACCGACTTTTCAAATCCTTCCAGAAAGTCATTTGTATTTATCGAAGAATTACGCCAACGTGTAAAGGCGCGTCTGAGTGCTGTTCATTTTTACAGGATACCTGTTCGGTTTTCGCCACAGGAAAACCGTGAGGAAGCCATTGAAAAAGTCCGAAAGCATTTGCAACAAAAATCCACTAAATTCCTTAGTAAAATCCCGGTAGCAACACCAGATGAAACGGCTATTGCTTACACTAAAGACAAAAGCATTGGTCAAAAATTTATCGTCGAAATCGAAAAACAACAACCGGATCTTGTTGTTGTTTCCGATAAAGGAAATAATAATATTTCCTCATTATTGATTGGCAGTTTGACCGAAGAACTTTTTAATGAGTACACCAAAACGGCTTTGCTTGTAGTCAAGTAAAAAACTCCTAAAATTGCAAAAATTTAGTATTGATAACACAGTATATGCTGTTCTCAAATAAGCTATTTATTATTCGGTATTTTGGTTTTCCCGTACCTTTAGTATTCTTAAACTCTTTGCCTTGAAATCAGAAAAACCCAATCATATTGACAGCTCTGCAGCCGGTAAACTTATTGCACGACGTAAAAGGAAGCTGGATGCAGACGAACTGATTTCGAAAATATGCGAGGGAAACACAACGGCTCTGAGCCGGGCCATAACCCTGGTTGAAAGCACAGCAAGCACCCATCAGCAAATTGCCCAACAGGTTTTAGAAGGTTGCTTACCCCACGCAAATCAATCGGTGCGCATTGGCATTACAGGCGTCCCCGGCGTTGGTAAAAGCACGTTTATTGAAGCTCTGGGTAATCATGTAATCAAAAACGGAAAAAAACTTGCGGTGCTAGCTATAGACCCTAGCAGTTCGGTTTCACACGGCAGTATTCTGGGTGATAAAACCCGAATGGAACAGCTTTCCAAAAACGCTAACGCATTTATCAGACCTTCAGCAGCAGGTGATTCTCTGGGCGGTGTTGCGCGCAAGACACGCGAAGCCATTATGCTCTGCGAGGCTGCTGGGTATGATGTCATTTTTATTGAAACGGTGGGTGTGGGTCAAAGCGAAACCGCCGTACACGCCATGACCGATTTCTTTTTACTGCTAAAACTCGCCGGTGCCGGTGATGAGCTGCAAGGCATTAAACGCGGTATTATGGAGATGGCAGATTGTATTGTAATCAATAAGGCCGACGGTGAAAATGTCAATGCGGCAAAACACGCCAAAAATGCCTTTGCCAAAGCCCTACACCTCTATCCTCGCAAAGCCAGTGACTGGCAACCCAAAACCAAACTGTGTAGCGCAATAAACCGCGAGGGTATTACAGAAATATGGGAACTCATTGAAAGCTATTTTGAACAGGTGAAAACGTCCGGTTTTTTTGAAGAGAACCGCGAAAATCAAAATATCTACTGGCTTAAAAGCAGTATCGAAAACGCGCTTAAAGATCGGTTTTTCAACAACCCCAAGATTCAGGAAGCGCTCAGCAAACAACTCAATGCGATAAATGCAGGTGAAACCACGCCGTTCTTAGCGGCACAGCTTCTACTCGACCTGAATAATACCCAGAAATAAAATACTATTGCTCAAAAGCCGCGATACCCGAAGGTTTCACAGTTTCAATCAAACCATCAGCGGTAAAGTTTAAACTGTCTACACACAATTCGCGCAGCAAATCTTCAGAATTTGGCGAATTAGCCGAATGCCTGTGGTATAAAATATAATCCTGTCCGTTTTTATTAAAGACCGTATGATGCCCGGGGCTATACGTAATGGAGTCCGTTTCGGTAGAAAGAATTGGGCTGTTTGAAGCTTCGGTAAACGGCCCATAAGGATTGTTACCTGTTGCATAACGCACTTTATAGGTATCCTCGATAACCTTTCCGTCAGAATACATCAGGTAGTAGGTACCGTCACGTTTAATCATAAGGGGTGCCTCAAAATAGTTTGCCGGAGTCACGTCTTTGATCTCCCCGTCAAAAGTGATCATATCATCATTCAGCTTAACTACAAAACAATGCCCGTTTACCCAGTCAAGACCAGATCCCCAATACAAATACGCCTGCCCGTCATCGTCGATAAAAGCTTCCGCGTCAATCATGTGATATTCCGGGAATAGATCGCCTTTTATCAAAGGTGAATCATCTGCTTTTGCATTTTTCCAGGGGCCCAGAGGATTATCAGCAACACCGGCCCAGACCTCACTTCCTACCGAAACGTACATATAGTATTTTCCGTTTTTGGCTTGAATAACCGAAGGAGCCCAGACCATAGAGCCGTTAGACGTAGGACTGGTACAAGCCTCTTTAGTAGGCCAGTTAATACTCTTTAATTCCCAGTTCTTGAAATCAGTAGACTCTAAAACGGCGAGATCTTCTTTTCCCCAGGGATCTTTGGTCGCATAGATGTAAAATTTACCGGCTGCCTGCACGATAGAAGGATCGGCATAAAATCCGTCTGTGATGGGGTTAGTGATTAATTGCGTCTCAGTTGAATCTGCAACTGCGGTCGTTTCCTCAGCAGACTTATTGGTGTTTTTACAACTTAGTGCGGTTACAGCTAAAACAACCGCCAGGTATGAAAATTTCATCGATCGTATTTTAGACCCCTAAAATAAGCTTAATATGTACTACAAAACAAATTAGGGATTCAATTTTTGATAGCGCTTCTCATTTCTTTTGTACTTCAGAAATGCTATGACAAGCCCCAGAATAAGTCCCAGAAGCCCAAATTGTATTAAATCATCAGGACCAAACATAGCCGTAGTCACGTAACTGAGCGCAACTTTATACGTAATTGCAAAAAGTAAAATCTGAAGCACAATGCCCAGAGCGTATTGAAATTTGGAGTTACGCTTCTGTTCCCAGGTTTTTAGGAACTTCCGGTCTTTCTCACTCAATCTCATAAGGTGTTTTTTGAAACGAATAGCTTATTATTCCACAAACTCTTTACGGTACCAGTCTATTTGCTCTTTAAGTCCTTCTTCAAGTGTAGTTGAAGGATTGTAGTCTAGCAAACGTCGCGCCTTATCTATATTGGCTTTGGTGAACATCTGGTCGCCGCCACGTTTAGGCACTTCAGTCTTACGAATTTTAGTATCCAGCAGCCTTTCAACGATGGCGATACCTTCACCGGTGCTGTGCTCCTGCTCGGTCCCCAGATTAATGACCTCGCCATCAATTTGCTCTTCCTTACCAATAACGCTTACCACCCCATCGATGATATCTTCAACAAAGGTAAAACTGCGTACGTGATCTTCACTGCCTTCAAATAGAGGAAATTCCTGATGGAAAAATCCGCAGCCTATTAATTTCGTATACAATTTCTCAGGACGTTCCCTGGGCCCATATACCGAGAACAGACGCAGCGAACAGGTTTTCATCTTTTTCTCCCGGGTTTTAGACAATACCAATTGCTCCGCTGCAAGTTTAGTCACCCCGTAAAAGGATGCCGGCTCGGGAGCCTCATCTTCGGTCAGGGTGGCGTGTAAGCCGTAAATAGAAGAAGTTGAAATATTGGTAAATAACTTCAGGTTTTTACAGGTCAGCGCAAAATCGATCAGGTTTTTGGTAGCAACGAGGTTGTTGAGCAAATAATCTTCAAAACTGGAAGAAGAAGCAATACCCGGCTGCGCCGCAAAGTGAAAAATATAATCGAAGTCGGTGGCGAGAATTTTAAAATCCTTAGGCTCTCGTAAATCCACAATTTTAACCGGTATACCGGCCTCCTCTAGGTACTTAGCGTTTCGATCTTTAAGATCAGGACTGTAGTAAGGCGAAAAATTATCAATACCCACCACATCAAAATTCATTTCTTTCAGTCTTTCGGCACAATGCGAACCTATAAAACCGGCAGCACCGGTAACTAATGCTTTCATCTTCTTATATTTTACAGGGAGCTCATTTAGTCAAATTCTTGCTCCTTAAAACTCATTATTCTTTAACAATTCTGGCATAGCCAAAACGATGCAGGGCAACCAAAAACAGTGCGATAAGAGCACCAATTATAAAACCGGTAAGCACATCGCCCGGATAATGCACTCCTACATAAATACGGCTATAGCCTACTAAAAATGCCCAAATCAACAACAGGGGCAGCACCCATTTAAAACGGGATTTCAACAACAAACCTACAAAAACCGCTAAAGCCATCGAACTGGCTGCGTGAGCCGAGAAATACCCATAACTCCCACAACGTACCGCAATGAAACGGGCCTGTTCCATAATACCTTCCTGACGACAGGGTCTTAAACGCTCAAACCCGTGCTTAAACACGTTAGCCAGCTGATCTGTAGCCGTAATAAGCAGCACTACAAATACCAGTGTATACAATGTGCCTTTAAGGCCAAAACGTTTGAAAATCAAAAACAGCAAAACCGCATATAGCGGGATGCTGCTCCATTTATTGGTGAGCACAAGCCAAAAAGGATCCCATGTCTCTGACCCCAAATTATTGAGGAAGAGATAAAGTTCATAATCCAGTTGCTTAAGCTCGTTCATCTACTCTTCTTCATAGCGGGCCACTTCCCGATCGTAAAAATCAGTTGCTGCCTGAATGAGGTTCTCCGCTTCAGACGCCAACTCATCCTCGTCATTTTTGTCAAAATCCTCCAGCCACTCGACCTCATCGTTTTTTAAATCGATTATAAAACGGGGAAAATCAGTATGAATTACAAAGATTGATTCGGGATAATCGGTATTATCGCCCAGTATAAATTTTGGAAGTTCCATAAGTTTCAATTAAACATCCCGGCTGTTTGCCTGTTTAGTAAACCTCCCGGATCAAAAAGTGGCACAAAGGTAAGTTTACTTTACAGATTATGCGACTTCGGCAGATTGAAGTTTTATACCTTATCTTCGTGGCCCAGAGAAAACGCAGGAAAATATGCAGCCCACAACCATACTTTTACTCATTGCAGGTTATTTTATCGCCCTTGTTTTGGTTTCCTATTTTACCGGAAAGGGTGGTTCTAATGAAGACTTTTTTAAAGCCAGTAAGCAATCTCCCTGGTATCTGGTGGCATTTGGGATGATAGGCGCCTCCCTTTCGGGCGTGACCTTTATTTCGGTTCCGGGTTGGGTTGAAGCCTCACAGTTCAGTTACTTTCAGGTGGTTTTGGGCTACACGGTGGGCTATGCCGTGATAGGTTTAGTGCTGCTCCCTCTCTATTACCGCCTCAACCTGACTTCAATTTATACCTATCTGGAGGGGCGTTTTGGTCCCGCCTCCTATAAAACCGGAGCCTCCTTTTTTATCCTGAGTCGCGTGGTAGGCGCAAGTTTCAGATTGTATCTTGTAGCTAATGTACTGCAGTTACTGGTTTTTGACAGCATGGGCGTGCCGTTTTGGGTGACCGTTACCATTACCATTCTACTTATCTGGCTCTACACCTTTAAAAGCGGTATCAAAACCATTGTATGGACAGACACCCTGCAAACCCTGTTTATGCTTATTGCGCTGGGCGTAGCGATTTATTTCGTCTCGGCTGATTTAGGCCTGGACGCCGGCACTATTTTTACGTTCATTGCCGATAGCAACCTCTCTCAAATGTTTTTCTTTGACGACTGGAAGAGTGCCGATTTCTTTTTCAAACAATTTATTAGCGGTGCTTTTATCGCGATTGTGATGACAGGTCTCGATCAGGATATGATGCAAAAAAACCTTACCTGCCGTACGCTCAAGGATGCTCAGAAAAACATGTTTTGGTTTACTATAGTGCTTACCATCGTTAACCTGATCTTTCTGGCGCTTGGGGTATTACTTACGGTTTATGCACGCAACAACGGGATTGAAGCTTCAAAAGACGACCTCTTCCCCTTTATCGCGACTAAAGCCGGAATGGGATTTGGCATTGCCATTTGCTTTATTCTGGGATTAATTGCTGCAGCCTACTCCAGCGCAGACAGTGCTTTAACCGCACTTACCACATCCTTTAGTATCGATATTTTAGAGATTGAAAAAAAATACGAAAAAGCCAAACAAATCGCGATGCGTAAAAAGATACACATCATTTTTTCGATTGTACTGGTTCTGGTAATTATTGGTTTTAAATACCTGATTGCCGATGAAAGTGTAATCGCCAAACTCTTTGTTTTCGCCGGCTATACCTACGGACCTTTACTCGGACTTTATGCCTTTGGTTTGTTCACCAAATGGCAGGTGCGGGATTATCTCGTGCCGGTAGTGGCAATACTTACTCCAATAACAGGGTATGTATTAAGCCTGCTTTCTTTGAAGTATCTAAATTTTGAATTTGGTTTCTTTATTTTAATCCTGAATGGTTTGCTCACCTTTATGGGGCTAGTAGCTATTCGTACCCAGAAGCACTAAAGTACAGGCATAATCGGGTTCTACTCCTGCCGCCTTGAGCTTTTTGGCGAAATACGGATTCTCGGTTCCCGGATTGAAAATGACGCGCTGCGGATTTAAGCCCATTATATACTCATAGTACTCCTCCTGCCGTTGTGGATTGAGGTAAAGCGTCACCGTATGCACGCCTTCATAAGCCGGCTTTCCGGTATCTATAGCTACACCGGCAACACTACCTTCGCGTAAACCAAGCGCCACGACAGGTTGCTCATTTTGAACCAGGCGCTTGATTGCCATATGCGAATAACGTGAAGGATTCAGGGAAGCTCCCAGGACAAGGGTTTTCTTTTTCATCGGGTCTCAATTTTTCATTTTTATAAGTTCAATTTAAAAGTAAATAGATGGAAGAAGCCCGCTGTCTATCATAAAACCGCGTTAAATGATTCGACCTGGTGTAACAATACTTTTCTTCATTAGTCCTTTTAATAGAAGTCGACTTCCAAGTTTGAACTGTTTATAAATTAGTTTTGATGGTTAGTGTTAATTTCTAGCGTTCAAGCTTGAAAACCCGGGATTTAGCGGTCCCGGGTTTTTATTTTCTAAAAACACAACTAGTTCAGCTTTATTTTTTATTCAATTAACCAATTTAAAATCAAACACTTATAAACTTTAAAATTCTGATTACCGAATAAATGTAACTTTTACTGTAACAGAAATCCAACACGTTCGTCTTTTAATAAACCGCTAATCACGGGATACTTTGTTTTAGCTATTATGCAATACAAAGTATTATGTTTTCAATCAATCAAAAATCGAACAGTTATGAAATCTAACCAAAGGCTTCTTAGCCTACTCTTTGTATTATTCAGTTTTGCGGCATTCGCCCAACCCAAACCCACTGAAGTTGTCACCGGATCTGTTTCCGGAGTCGTGATGGACAATCAGCTCAACCAGCCCATTCCCTATGCCACAGTGGTCATTGTAAATCCCAATGGGGAAACCCTCACGGGAGGCATCACCAATGATGACGGGGTTTTTGAAATTAAAAAAATTCCGGAAGGCTCCTACACCTTAAAAATTCAGTTTATAGGATATGAGCCCGTCACCCGCGACCTGCTGGTAGACCGCGATCATAAAGAAACGGATTTTGGTAAAATTGCTTTAGAAGCAGTAGCCGCGGAACTCGACGCCGTTAATGTAGTTGCTGAACGCACCACGATTGAACAAAAGATCGACCGAAAAGTCATCAACATCGGGAAAGATCTTACTACAGCAGGAGCGACTGCAGCTGATATTATGAACAACATCCCTTCAGTAAGTCTTGATCAGCAATCGGGAGCACTTACCCTGCGTGGCAACAGCAATGTACAGGTAATGGTAGACGGAAAATTATCTAATATCGCGCCAGACCAATTGCTGAAGCAGCTTCCATCTAATTCGATCAAAAAAATCGAGCTGATCACCAATCCTTCGGCTAAATACAATCCCGATGGAATGAGCGGAATCATCAATATTGTACTCCACAAAAACGCTAATGTGGGCTTTAACGGGGACGTGAGTGCCGGCGTTTCCTATGAGAAAAACGCTCAGTTTAACAGCGGTTTGAATTTGAATTACCGCAACGGTAAATTCAACCTGTATTCCAATTACAGCAATACCATCGCTAAGAATGCTAACTACGGGACTATTTTTCGCGAAGGCGATAACTCAACCCAGTTTTTTGATATGTTGAATGACCGCAAATCACACTTACTTAAAGTTGGTCTTGATGTATACCTCAATGACAAAAACACCTTGTCTGTTTTCACCTCACAAAACAGTTTTAAAGGAGAACCCGGCGGTAACATCAATATTGTTTATGCAGATGATATGAGCCGTAACCTGATGCAGGATTTTGGCGCAGATATGGACAACTACTCGCAGCAGTACAACTTTGACTATAAACTGGACTTTGAAAAGGAAGGACACAACATTGAGTTTGAGGCCGACTACAACACCTTTGACGCAGAGGAAGATACCTTTTTTGATTTTACGGGAACTACTCCCCTATCAGACTATGAAGATTTTGTAGATACCGAAAGAGACCGTACCACGTTAAATCTGGATTATGTGAATCCGTTGAGCGAAAGCGAAAAGCTTGAATTGGGACTGCAGGCCATCCTTTTTAATACCGATATAGGGTATAGCAGCACCGGACAGTCTTTTAATGCTGAAGGAAATCTGGTACCTACTCCTAACACCCAATTTGACTACAGCCGAAATATTTATTCAGCCTATGTGACCTACGGGAAGAACTATGAAAAATGGTCCTACCAGGCCGGTTTGCGTGCCGAGCAGGTCAATGTGGAAGCAGATACAAACAGTGTTCGTGCTTTTACCAATGACTATTTTGAAGTGTATCCTTCGGCGTATGTGACTTTTAATCCTTCGGAAAAAAACCAGTATCAGGTAAGCTACAGCCGTCGTATTGATCGCCCCGGTGTAGGACAGGTAAACCCGATACGGGAATGGAGTTCGCCATTAGTTACTGAGTACGGAAATGTAAACCTGAGACCGCAATTTACCAATTCGCTGGAGGCCAACTACACCCGAAGCTTTGAGAAAGGAAGCTTTACAGCAGGCGTATTCTACCGTATTATTGAAGATCAGATCAATCAGGCGGTGTATGTAGATCGTTTTAATCTGGACCGTATGGTATTGACACAGGACAACTTTGACTCTACCACGGCTTACGGTTTTGAGTTGAGCAGTAATTTTAAAGCTTTTGAATGGTGGAGCATCAACGCGAGTTTTGATCTGTTTAACCAAACCCAAACCGGTATTACCGAAATGCTGGACCCCGATATTGAAAATCCTACTGCAGCAGATATCATTCAAACTTCTGAAGAAGTAGAAAACACAGCTTATAACGCACGGGTAATCAACAATTTTAACGCGACCAAGCAATTGACCTTTACTGCCTTTGCGATGTTCCGCGGTCCGCAGGCAGGTATTCAGTTTAGAAATAAATCGATGTTTATGACTAATGTGGGCGCACGCTACTCTATTTGGGAAGGCAAAGGCACCATCAGTTTAAACTATAATGACATTTTTAATACGATGAAAGCTCGTTTTACCGGTAGCAGCCCCTATTTGATTCAGGGACAGTTTAATTGGGAAAGCAATACCATTTACGCCGGCTTTAACTACCGTTTTGGTGACAGCAAGTATCGCGCGAAGCGTCGCAAGCAACGTGATGATAATGAGGCGTCTGGAGGTGGAATGTTTTAATGTTAAATGTTCATATTTTTAATGTAAAATTTACATTTAATAAACAAATTTTCTTAATTTTGTCCTAACGCTTTGAATAATTGCGTTTTAAGATTGTCTTTTATTCATTTTGTTTATTTGAATTAGCCTTTTTTTAAACATCTATCAAAAAACAATCAAAACAAAAGGCCGAAGTTTTCACTTCGGCCTTTTTCATTTTGTATGTGGAGGTATTTAAATCTTATCGCCCAGAGCAGCAGCATCAATGCCTGAGTGCGAAGTATGATAGGTTACCGTTCCGTTTTTGATCAACAGCAATTGCGGACTCTCGTGCTGTACGTTAAAACGCTCAGCAATCGCATTGCTGATTTCACGATACTGTTTCAAGTCCAGAAAATAGGCTTTTAACTGCCCTTCTTTATAATCGTAGTTCTTTTCAAAACCGCGCAAAGCCATACGGCTTATGCCGCAAGTCGTACTGTGTTTAAAAATCACCACCGGCGTGCTTTTAGAAAGTTCGGTTAGCTCATCAAGCTGGTCCATACGCTCCAATTGGTTCCATTGCATCTCTTTTATTTCCTCTTTGGCTACATCACGCGCACTTTTAAACTTGTCAAAAAATCCCATTCACTTCTTTTTTAAAATTCATTTAACGCCTGTTCTAATCAGGCCGGCGTAAATTTAATAAAAGAATACAGGCTTTTGTATTAAGAGAATCCCAAGGAATTACTGACGAAAAGACAGCTGAAAACCCAATTTAACCTGACGAAACGTCGGTTATTTTTACTGGTATGTTAATTGCCAATGCATACTCAAACAACTGAAATCAATCCCGAACAGGGAAAATTAGAAATACGATGAACTTTAATAATTTTACTATAAAATCACAGGAAGCCATACAGCAGGCCCAGGCGCTTGCTCAGGGGTATGGCCATCAGCAGATTGAGAATGAGCATATTTTTAAAGCCATTCTTGAAGTTGATGAGAACGTAACTCCGTTTCTGCTTCAGAAACTGGATGTAAATGTCAATCTGCTCAAGCAGATTTTAGAAAGTACGCTTACCAGCTTTCCCAAGGTAAGCGGTGGCGATATTATGCTGTCTCGTGAAGCCGGTAAAACGGTAACCGAAGCCGGGAACATCGCCAAAAAAATGAATGATGAGTATGTTTCCCTAGAGCATCTCTTCTTGGCTATCTTCAAATCAAGCAGCAAGATTGCACAGATTTTAAAAGATCAGGGCGTTACCGAAAAACACCTGAAAGCAGCTATTGAAGAATTGCGTAAAGGCGACCGGGTGACTTCGCAAAGCGCTGAAGAAACCTACAATTCACTAAGTAAATATGCCAAAAACCTCAATCAGCTGGCCCGTGACGGCAAGCTGGATCCGGTTATTGGTCGCGATGAGGAGATTCGCCGAATCCTTCAGATTTTATCCAGACGTACCAAGAACAACCCGATTCTTGTGGGTGAACCCGGTACCGGTAAAACGGCAATCGCCGAGGGCCTTGCGCACCGAATCATAGACGGCGACGTGCCCGAAAACCTTCAGGAAAAGCAAATCTGGGCGCTCGATATGGGTGCATTAATTGCCGGAGCAAAATACAAAGGGGAGTTTGAAGAACGCCTCAAAGCGGTAATCAAAGAAGTCACCACTGCCGCAGGAGATATCGTACTCTTTATAGACGAAATCCACACCCTGATAGGTGCCGGTGGCGGTCAGGGCGCGATGGATGCTGCAAACATCCTCAAACCCGCATTGGCTCGAGGTGAGTTACGTGCGATTGGTGCCACGACTTTAGACGAGTATCAAAAATATTTTGAGCAGGATAAGGCTTTGGAGCGTCGTTTTCAGAAAGTAAATGTCTTTGAACCGGATACCGAATCTGCGATTTCCATTTTACGTGGTATCAAAGAAAAGTATGAGACACATCATAAAGTGCGTATCAAAGACAACGCAATCATCGCGGCTGTGGAGCTTTCGCAACGCTACATCACCAACCGCTTTTTACCCGATAAGGCGATTGACCTGATGGATGAAGCGGCTTCTAAGATGCGTATGGAAATCAATTCCAAGCCCGAAGAACTTGACGTGTTGGATCGTAAAATTATGCAGCTGGAAATCGAGATTGAAGCCATCAAACGTGAAAAAGACGAGACTAAACTCAAGTCCCTACACGCAGATCTGGCGAACTTAAAAGAAGAGCGCAACGAGATCAACGCCAAGTGGAAGAGTGAAAAAGATGTGGTAGATAATATTCAGAATGCCAAGCAGGATATTGAAAACTACAAGCTGGAAGCCGAGCGTGCCGAGCGCGAAGGAAACTATGGTCTGGTGGCTGAATTGCGCTACGGAAAGATCAAACAGGCGCAGGAAGAACTGGAAAAATTGCAAACGCAATTGGCCAGTCAGGGTGAAAACACCTTGATTAAAGAAGAAGTGACCAGTGAAGACATCGCCGAAGTGGTGGCTAAATGGACCGGAATCCCCGTGACCAAGATGCTGCAAAGCGAGCGTGAAAAACTCCTGCATCTTGAAAGCGATTTGCACAAGCGTGTGGTGGGTCAGGATGAGGCCATAATCGCGGTAAGTGATGCCGTTCGCCGCAGTCGCGCCGGACTTCAAGATCAGAAACGACCTATTGGTTCGTTCTTATTCCTGGGGACTACCGGTGTGGGTAAAACCGAACTCGCCAAAGCGCTGGCTGAATATCTGTTTGATGACGAAAACAACATCACCCGTATTGATATGAGCGAATACCAGGAGCGTCACAGTGTGAGCCGACTGGTAGGTGCACCTCCGGGATATGTGGGTTATGATGAAGGCGGGCAACTTACCGAAGCCGTACGTCGCAAGCCGTATAGCGTGATTTTGCTTGACGAGATCGAAAAAGCCCACCCTGATACGTTTAATATCCTGTTGCAGGTGCTTGATGAAGGTCGACTTACTGATAACAAAGGCCGCTTAGCCGACTTTAAAAACACCATCATCATTATGACCTCCAATATGGGTAGTCATATCATACAGGAGCGCTTTGAGAGCATCAAAGATCCCGAGACCGCGATGGAAGGTGCTAAAGTGGAAGTATTGGGGATGTTAAAGCAAACCATACGTCCCGAATTTATCAACCGTATTGATGATATTGTAATGTTTACCCCGCTTACGCGAAAAGACATCGAGAAGGTGGTAAGTCTGCAACTCAAAGGCGTAACCCGTATGCTGGGCAAACAAGGCATTACGCTTGACGCCACGACTGAAGCCATCAGCTTCCTGGCAGATAAAGGTTTTGAACCCGAGTTTGGTGCACGGCCGGTAAAACGTACCATTCAGAAAGAAGTCTTGAATAAACTCTCAAAAGAAATTCTGAGCGGTAAAGTAACTACAGACAGTATCATTTTACTGGATGCCTTTGATGACGAACTCGTGTTCCGCAATCAAAACGATCTGGTCAATAACGACTGAAGAGCATTAGTTGTCTAATAACTTTAAAGCGATCACTGAAAGGTGGTCGCTTTTTTTATTTAGGGTTGTCGCGTTGATAACTAGTTGATAACGTCATCTGATTTTCTGGTAGTTAAATATTAAAATAATATACTTTTAAAGTTATTTGGTTAAATAAAATTAATTATGGCACAATGTACAGCACCATCAAGAGGACACAGAACAGCAAGTGGACGAGCAAACTGCCCCGCGTGTAGTAATAGATACGGAGGATATAGTTTTAGATATTCATATCCATCTTATGATTACTCTTATACTTCGAGCGGAAAAACATCTTCATCCGGAAATTATAATAGTTCAAAAGGCCGAACTCAAAAAGCTTCTTGGTCAAAATCTGGTTCATCAATTTATTATACGCCAGCGGAGATAAATACACTTACACCGGTCAGAAAAGTTGTTGAAAAAAGAGCTGAAAAACCTGAAATTAGAGATATTTTTCTTTGCCACGCTTGGGATGATAGAAAAGAATCTGCGTTGGAATTATACAACTTATTAGAATCGAATGGAGTAAATGTATGGTTCAGTGAAAAAGATATACAATTGGGAAGTTCATTTCTTCGGGAAATCGATAAAGGTTTAGCAAAATCTAAAATTGGTATTGTTTTAGTAACACCTAGCTTCTTGAAAAGAGTACAAAACGAAGGTGTTGCCGAAAAAGAATTATCTGCTTTACTTGCTAGAGACCAACTTGTACCTATTGTCCACAATACAACTTATGATGAATTGAGATGTGAGCCCATTGTTAGGGTCAAGAAATGGATTAGATACACAAGAAGATACAATGGAAAATATTGCAAAAAAATTGGCTGAATTAATTACTGTGAATGAAGAAACTTCAGTTAACAAATAATTGAGGAAAAAATAACTGTTTTCTATTAAAATTGAATAAGTAATTACTCGTTGCTAAAACCTATAATGGTGGTAAAGTAACCACAGACAGCATCATTTTACTGGATACCTTTGATGACGAATTCGTGTTCCGCAATCAAAAATATCTGGTCAATAATGACTGAAGAGCATTAGTTGTCTAATAACTTAAAAGCGATCACTAAATAAGTGGTCGCTTTTTTTATTTTGGGGCAACGCGTTAATAACTTCGTTGATAAAGCAGGCTGATTTTATTGAAGTTGCAATTTTGAAAGGGTAATTTTATAAGAAGAAAAATATGATGGCATACGGAATTTTAAAAGGTTGTTGTCATATTTTTTGAAATTACTAGTTAGCAAAAAATTCAAAAAACATCGTTTGAAAATACTTTATATTATTGGAAATGGATTTGATTTAAATCTCGGTTTAAAAACGAGTTATAAAAACTTTTACGAATACTACAAATCAATTAAATCAAGTAAAAGCCAGGTCAATATTCTCAAGCAAAATATTTCGAGCAACTATAATAATTGGTCTGATTTAGAATTAGCATTAGGACAGTATACCGCTGAGCTTAAAACTCTTGACGAATTTGATGAAGTTTTTGAGGATATAGGGGAGCAGTTAGCGGAATATTTAAAAAAAGAAGAAAGTAAACTAGACCAAAACACTATCGACAAAGAAAAGTTTTTTGAAAATCTGGTAAAACCAGAAGACTTTTTACCTATTGCTGATAATAACAAGATAAAAACTTTTAAAAATAATTGGTTAAATCATCATTGGTATATTGATATAATGACTTTCAATTACACCACCGTAATTGAAAGAATTATTGGTAATAAAAAAAATATAAAGATTGGGTATCATCCTAAACATAAAGACATAATTACCTTAAGAAGTGTAGACCACATTCATGGATTTGTCGATAAGAATATGGTTCTAGGAGTTAATGATATCTCTCAACTTGGAAATAAAGAATTTCAAAAGAACGAAGATATTTTAGAGGCAATTATTAAAAAAGAATGTAATAAAGCCTATAGACATACAATCGATGACCTTTTTAAAACAAGAATTAAGCAGGCGGATATGATTTGCATTTTTGGTTCATCAATCGGAGATACGGATAATATGTGGTGGGAATTAATCGGTGAAAAGTTGAGCACTAAACCAATACCAGTGATTATTTTTACTAGAGGCGAAGAAGTTATTAATCCAAGAATTGGCTATAAAAACAACCGAACTGAACGGAAAATGCGAAAGTTTTTTTTAAAGAAAGCTAAAGTCGACGAAAACAAAATTGATGTAATTAGTGAGAATATTTACGTAGCACTTGATACATCAATGTTTAGAAATGTCAATAAAGGATAAGATAAATTTTACCACGCGATTGTATCGCGTGGTAAAAATCTTAAAACATCAGGATTATTTCATCATCCAAATTAGAAATAAAACCATTGATAAAACTTAAAAAGGATAATCAAAAATGACCAAGATCTCAAAACAATTATGTGGAGTAGCAGGTGAATATTATGTAGCCGCAGAATTTTCAAAAAGAGGGTATTTGGCAGCAATAACTTTAAGAAATTCAGACGGTATTGATATCCTCGTCAGTGACACTAATGGAGAAAAATCTTTATCAATTCAGGTCAAAACAACACAAAACAAAAGAAAATGGATTCTAACGAAAAAAGTAGAAACCGGTTATTCGAAAAATAAATACTTCGTCTTCGTCAATATAAAATCTGATCTAAATTGCCTTCCAGAATATTATATAGTTAATTCTGAAATTTTGGCCAATAATATTTATCATGGTCATAGACGATGGTTAGAAGAACCTGGTAAAAATGGTAGAAAAAGAAATGATTCAAGTGTAAGGCAATTCGAGCCGAAATATTTTGATCCGTCTGAAATTTTAAACTGGGATCAATTGATTGAAATATTAAACTAAAAGTCCTTATTAGTGCGCGATTGTATCGCGTGATAAGCAGTTAGCATACCGATTTTATAAGGTGCATAAATACGAACGAAATGAACATTAAACTTTCAGAAGAAAAGCATATTGATACCGCACAACTACTGGAATTGTATAAAGCCAATAGTTGGAGTTCTGCTGAAAAGCCGGTAGCACTGAAGAAGGCGCTATTAAATTCGCATACCCTTTTAACGGCCTGGGACGGTGATAAATTAGTTGGACTGGGCAATGCCATTTCAGACGGTTATCTCGTTGTTTATTATCCGCATTTACTGGTTCACCCGGAATACCAGGGTAAGGGAATCGGCAAAATGATCGTAGCAAAATTTCAAGAAATCTATAACCATTTTCACATGCAAATGCTAACTGCAGATGGGAGAGCCATTGACTTTTATAAAAAAGCAGGCTTTGAACAAGCGGGACAAACAGTCCCGATGTGGATTTACAAGGGTAAGGAACATTAGACTACAGACAAGCTGTAGCTAATTATCTCACTGCTAATGGCTTGTTGCCAAGTGATAGTATTGCGTGGTAAGCAGTTAGAAATATCTTCGCGTAATTACTAAATTGTATGGCTAAGATCAAAAAATGAAAAAGCAAACTGAAATTAATCTTACTGATTTAAATCAGCTACGCTCGTCCGGAAAATTCTCTTTGGAACTATATTTTATTCAATCTCTTATCTTTTTGTGTCAAAAAGAATCGTAAAAGTAAAAGAGCAATCCAAAGATCATAGTTTTACCAATCGTGATTTGTTTTTAGTAAATATTGGCAGCGAATTTTTCTCTTATAATTCTGAAACTGAAGTAGCTCAATTCATGCATTGTCTGTCTGAAAAAACACAAACTGTTGAATTAAAAAATTTCATTGAATTAACACTTGGAGATAAAATTGCCAATAAAAAATCGATTAAGAAAAATATCAGAACTAAAGCCTCTGCTACATTCATTCCAGACAATAAAGATTTAAAGGCAGTTCCTACCGAATCCAAATACCTTAATTTTATTCCGCTATATAAAACTGATACGCCTCTGGTTGACAAAAACGATAAATTAGAGGATGTTTTTATCATTGCAGAATTACAAGATCAAATTGAATTATTTGATCGGGTTTATGAACAAGCAAAAATTTATATAACTGATAAAAAGAATAATTCAAAAAGATGGCATTGGGGTAAAGCAAATGCTTCAGGTGCCACATAAATATCTCTGAGGGTAAAGACCCGCTATTGCCGCGCTGCCTGTCCCAATGACTATAGGGAATTGTATGTCCCAGTAGGCCGTTAGAAATATCAAAGTGCAATACCCGCGCGCAAAGGCACAGAAATTATACCCACTAAAAAACGCTTGTATCTATGACTGAACTTATTGGAGATTTTTTTGGTCACCTTTTTAAAGTAATAGGCGCCGCCCTACGCTGGGCTTTTGGTAAACTTAAGTGGTCAAATGGTAAGTCATTGACATTTAAAGAATACCTGTACGGCCCAAATCCAGATCATTCATTTGCAGATGAAGATGAGACAACTAATGCACTAATTGGAGGTATTGTATTTTTCACATTAGTATTAGCTCTGTTAATACTCTTTATCTTGTGATTGAGATTGCAAATCAAAAAAGAAAAATACTCCAAGCACGTGTTTCCGCACCCTATCCCAATGATTAACTGGAATAATATCGCGTGTTAAGCAGTTACAATTACACAACTACACAATGACACGAGGTCAATTTAAATAAGCGCTAAATAGTATTTAAAATCTTAACTTCAATCCCCTCGTGTATTTTAAATTCTATTAAAACCCAAACAATGCTCAAAACATACCTATCAATTCTGGTTTTGCTCCTTGTACTAAGCACCGGATGCGAAAGTCAAACTACGGTCGACTTCCAAATCAAAAACGACACCCCTTTTCAGATTGATTCTTTAAGTATTGAGCACAATCAAAACTTAGAAAAGGTCATAAGTCTCAAACCCGATCAAAATTTGGATTATCAAATCGATATGAGCCACGTTCCAAAAACAGATGGTGCCTATTTAATCTCTTATAGGATAAATGACGAGCGCCGTTTGAAATCATTTGGGTATTATACCAATGGAGGGCCGATTTCTGATCTGTATAAACTTACTATTAAGGCAGATACCATTCTTATAAAAGAAATACGCTAGTCTGAATTTTGTAGCCTACTCTCACGTGATAAAGAAATTATTATACGTTAATCGATATGAAGATGAAAGAAGTTTATTTAATTCTGATGCTTTTGGCTCTTACAGCTTGCAATTCAAAAAAGAAAAATACCTCTTCTTTAATAGAAACAAAAAACACTGAACAGGAAATTCAGAAGAGATTAAATGGTCGGGAAGTTGTAAAAAAATTGGAAGAGTTAAGCTATTTCAATTTAACGGACTCAACAGATTTAGTTGAGGTAAAATCTGAATTTGAAAAAGCCTATACAAACTTAAATTTCTTTCAGGGTCCTGCACAGGAAGAAAGTATGACCTTCAAAGACAATCGCTATTTCTGGGTAGATTGTGAAGAATTATTTGAGATAGGAGGTATCACTACCTATTTAGATCAGGTAAAGCCTACTTTTAAAAAGTTGGGCTTGAAGCTAGAATATGACAACGAACAAAACCAGCAGAATCAAAACAGTTGGAAGCACAGCATCAGACTCAATGGACGGGAATATAGCGCATTTGATGGCCAGTTTTCTAATCAGGATTGGGGAATAGCGTATATAAATTTTCTAAATATGCTCAACTTCGAACTGAAAAAACAGGATAGCAAAGAGCAGTTCTATCCTATAGCTTGTGGTAACGCTGGTATGTTTGTGCTTCTGACTCCTGAGCAATTTGACTTTGTCAAAAAAAATTATCCAAATGACTCTGAGCATCCCACAACGATGACTATCTGGAAACAAAGAAATGGTCTATAACCCTCGTATTCAGGGGCATTACCTGTAACTAAAAAAGGGAGATTACCTCACCAAAAAGGGTTTACCTCTCTGATAATCTTACTTCTAGCCTCATTAAGTTTGCTTAACAGTAATATTCATTAAAACTTTTAAGCTATGCCACATTATGCACAGGGAACTTCAGGATGGACAAAATTAAAAGGGTATCAGGCCTTATGGGATCCTAAAATTGATTTGGGTAAATTCTATTTTACCACCTTTCAGGGAAAACGAGAGGAAACTCCGTATATGACCGCAGAAAATTTCGCCAGGGTTATCGATATCCTTAGAAACGAAACACCGGTATATGGAAACGCCAGTACAGGATCTGTAACCACTCAAGCCGAAGATGTAGGTGAAGAAGAGAGTTAGTAGCAAGAAATGCTCAGATTCGCTTTATCTGCCAACCAGAACTTAAGCTAAGCCTACATTCAACGTGTAGGCTTATTTTTTTGGGTACTGTTCTTCGTTCTTGCGATGCCTGTCCCGACTCTATAGGAGAATTGCATTATATGATTAAAATACACGTCTTACTGATGCAGGTTTGATGTATATTTACATCAAAATCAATACTATGGCACGTCAAAGTATTTCCTTTACAAAACCCAATGACGACTGGTTAAAAGAACAGGTTGAATCACAAGAATACACCAGTAAAAGTGAATTGATCAATGACCTTGTTAGGCAAGCCCGCAAACAACAAGCTGAGATAGACTGGATACGTACAAAACTCGAAGAAGCTGAACACAGCGGTTTTACAACCGATAGTAAACAGGATATTTTAGCTCAGGCTAAGTCTTCTCTTTAAGATGAATTATAGACTTAGTAATACCGCTAAAGAAGATTTAATCCGTATTTATAGGTACGGCGTTTATAAATTTGGTCCTACTCAGGCCGAACAGTATTATGACCGCTTTTTTGTATATTTTGATCGCATTAGTGAAAACCCATACGCTTTTGAAGCGGTAGAATCTATTAGAAAAGGATACAGACGTTGTGTTTGTGGAGTAGATACTATTTATTATAGAATTACTGAAAATACTGTTGAGATTATGACCATTGTAGGTCGTCAGAATATTCAAACAAAGATTTGATAGGATTCCATAAGTTGCCGAATGTTTCAGTGCGCTACAATCGCGCAGGAGCAAAAACATGCTGGTAAAATATTTACTTTTGAAAAATAACCTGGGTTGCAACGCGATGCAATCGTGTGAAAAAGCTATAAGATCATTGAAAAATAAAATGCCTTCTATAACAAAATTTAGAAAGAGACTAATCCTATTTACACTTTTACAACCTATTTACTTTATAACTACACTGTACTTTGATCTTAGCACTCCGGTTCTGGATTTTTCTTTCGTAATTATAATGCTAAGTTTTTACGCCTACTATATCTATTTTATCTGGAGTATTGAGGCGATGAAGAAAACTGATAAAATTTTTGAAACCGTGGTCGCTTTAATATTTGGGGTTTTTGCAATGTGGGCCTGGGTTCAATTTAATAATTTAGAGCTTGATTAATGCCTCGTTGATTCTGGCCTTGTACCATCCATATAATCGCGCAAAACAGAATACCTATAAGTGTTCTTATCCCAAATTAGCTTTTACCCCCTAACCTGATATTTCGGGTCGTAATCAATCATCCACTCGATCCCGTATTTGTCGCGAAACATTCCAAAATAGGAACCCCAGAAGCTATCAGCGAGTGGCACCTCAACCTCCCCGCCTTCAGACAAACCATTATACAGATGGTCTGCTTCTTCTCTGCTGGCTGCACTAATTGAGATTTTACTTCGGTTTTCTTTGGTATTTAACGGTCCAAGGGCAGGATGAATATCACTGGCCATCAAAATATCATCTTTACCTATGGGTAACGCGATGTGCATAACGCGGTCGCCATCTTCCGCGCTAAACGGAAAATCGGGATTGGGAGGCATATCTTTAAAGCGCATCACCATTGCAAACTCCCCTCCAAAAACCGTTTTATAAAATTCGAATGCCTCTTCGGCATTTCCGTCAAAATGAATGTAAGGATTGATTGAAGCCATACTACTTAAGGAATTGGTTGATACTAAACTCAAAATCAGCGAATACCGCTACTCTAAAATACTTAAGATTTTGATACGTCATCTCTTTTTTGAAGTGAAATAATCAGAACCTCTTAAAACAATAAGCGACCCTTTCGGGTCGCTTGTATAACAGTTTAAGAAATTGATATTTAACCTAATATCTTCTCTTCCTGGTCTAAAATCATATACGGCTGGCGGTAATACCGCTTGCCGGTTGCTTTGTACATCGCATTGGCAAAAGCTCCGGCTACCGGAGGCAAACCGGGCTCACCCAAACCTGTTGGAGCAATACCGTTTTCTACAAAAAAGACTTCGATCTCCGCGGGAGCCTCGTTGTTTTTAATCAAGCGATAGCGGTTAAAGTTCTGCTGCATCGCCTTCCCTTTTTCGAAGGTAAGCTGACTGTACAGGGCGTGACCCAGACCATCCACAATTCCGCCTTCAATCTGGTTGAGTGCGCCTTCTTTATTGACCACAATTCCGCAGTCAACAGCTGCCCAAACCTTTTTGATTACGGGGTTTCCATCTTCATCTTTTACCAAATCGATAACCTGAGCTACATAGGAGTTGTGGCAATAATAAGCCGAAACACCCCGGTAGACTCCGTCTATCTCGCTACCCCACTTGCTTTTTTCTTTTACGAGTTTAAGCACGCCGGCATAACGCTCGGCATCATAATCGTTACGCTCCCCTACCGGATTATCAATTGCTTTATTAAAAAGTTCTAATCTAAAATCTATAGGATCTTTACCCGCAGCTTCGGCCACTTCGTCTAAAAAGGACTGTTCGGCACCCGCGGTAAAGTTAGAGCGCGGCGCACGCCATGCTCCGGTGGAAATCGCAGTTTCTATACCGTAATTTTCGGCTTTGTAATTGGCTACCGTTCCTGCGGGATACCGGTTTTCAAAAATAGGACTCTCAGGAATTCCTGAGCCGCGCACTTCAAAAGCGGTCATGTTTTTATCGGCATCAAGTGCTGCGCGGTATTTCAGCATATACGACGGGCGATACGTACCCTGAGTCATATCGTCTTCACGACTGTAAACCAGTTTTACCGGTTTTCCGGTTTTCTGCGAAATGGCTGCAGCTTCAAGACCAAAGTTTCCATACAAGCGACGGCCAAAACCACCACCCATACGCGTCATATCTACATGGATGTTTTCCTCCGGAATATTTAAAAGCGCCGAAGCCGATTTCCTTAAGGATTCCGGGGTTTGAATGGGACCTACCAATTCCGCTTTATCGGCCTGTACATCGGCAAAAAAGTTCATCGGCTCCATCGTATTGTGCGCTAAAAACGAACCGTAATAGCTGGCCTCGACAATTTCATCTGCTTTCGCGAAAGCGTCATCAGGATCACCATCCTTACGTTTCACGTCTCCTTTTTCTGTGCTAAAAACCTGCTCCAGTTTCTCGCGATGTCCGGCAGTATCTTCCAGACTTGCCACGGTTTCCCAGGTTACCTCAACGGCCTTTTTAGCCTGCATCACCTGCCAGGTGCTGTCTCCCACAACCACAACAAGTTCGTTAAATGCATTCACATCAGACCACTGCGGTTTTTCGAGGCTTGTGTTTATGGTAAATACATCGTGAATGCCCGGCATAGCTTTAGCGGCCGTGGCATCAAATGATTTTAATTTTTGACCAAAAGCCGGCGCGTGTATTGGCATCGCGATAAGCGCATCATCACGCATATAATCAAGCCCAAAAAGCGGCTTCCCGGTCACAATACCCATTCCGTCTACGTTTTTGACGGCGGTCCCTATCAGTTTAAAGTCGGCCGGATCTTTCAGTTTTACTTCTTCCGGCACCGGAATCATCAGCGCATCCTGAATCAAATCCTGATAGGCCACAAATTGATTGGTAGGCAGGTGTTTCACCTGACCATCTTCGGTAATTAAATCTTCGATGGGTACATCCCATTTTTTGGCAGCGGCGGCTAAAAATAAGTGCCTTGCCGAAGCTCCTGCCATACGAAGACCATCCCAGCCGCGGCGAATAGACTGGCTACCACCGGCGATTTGACCCTGATACTTGTCGGTATTTAAAGGTGCCTGCTCTACGTGAACCTGATCCCAGGCTACATCGAGCTCTTCGGCTACAATAAGCGGCATAGAGGTTTTTACGTTCTGACCAATTTCAGGGTTGGGCGAGAAAATAGTCACCGTCCCGTCTGTATTGATGCGTATGTATGCGTTGAGATCAAAAGCTTCTTCTGCAGGTTTATTATCCTGAGCCAGACCGCGCAGCCAGCTGAACTGCAACATCAGACCGGCACCACCAGCGGCCGAAACTTTTAGAAATGATCTGCGGTTGTGTTTGGTTTTAATAAATGCCATAGTCCTTATTGTTTTTGCGCTGCCAGAGCGATTGCTTTGTTAATTCGTGTATAGGTACCGCAGCGGCACAGATTGCCATTCATCGCCGTCTTGATCTCATCCTCGTTGGGATTTGGATTGCTCTTGAGCAATGCCGCAGCACTCATAATCTGCCCCGCCTGGCAATAGCCACACTGCGGCACATCAACCTCCAACCAGGCTTGTTGCACAGGGTGGTCTGCATTTTCAGAGAGTCCTTCAATGGTAGTGAGCTGCATGGAGCCTCCTGAAACCGCACTCACCGGCAAGGAACACGAGCGTACGGCACTTCCGTTTACGTGAATGGTGCAGGCGCCGCACTGGCCAATCCCACAGCCGTATTTGGTTCCTACCAGTTTTAAGTGATCGCGCAGCACCCAAAGAATGGGTGTGTCTGCAGCAACATCTACCTGATGCTCCTGATTGTTAATTGTTAAGGTGTACTGTGGCATAATACGCTGTTTTTATCGAGGTTTAAGTTTATCGTCAGAATGCTTGCTTTGTAATCAATGGTGGACTTATTTCATAGCAGAAAAAGCCCAAATTACAGTCCTTTTTTCTAAGGCTGCTCTAAGATACGGAATCTCTAGGCGTTTGTAAAGTGAAAAATTTCAGGTATGACCAAACGTTCTAAAAACCTACTGTTTTATTACAGCTTGCAGAATCTCATCGGGTGCGTCGAGCAGGTGATCTCAGTTTTAAAATTCTGAAAACTGCTGCTGGGCTTTTTCGGATATGAATGCGCCTGGAAATCAGAATCAGGACTGTGATTTATACAAATCCATTTTGAATACTGTTAACTGGTTAGAAGTATTTAAAAATAAATCGCACCAAAATTCTCTATTAAATAGAATCCCCCTTAAAAACCCTGAACTCCAGCAGGCTTGATTTTGCAAAGTCTTGCAGATTAGCTTCGGGCTTCTTTTTAAGATGAAAGTCGAAAAACCTTGTAACCAGATCGGTTACAATTTCGATCCCTTCTTCAGCATCGATGCTTCCGGTGCCCGCCAGTGCCGGAACGGGAACCATAAACGGGATATCCATAAAATTAGGATGACCCGAATTCAACAATTTGGCCTCATAAAAATAATCGGTGCTCTTTTTGTTATAGATGTGGGCGTTGAGATCTTCGTGCTCAGCCGGCCAGTCTGCCGAGATATACAGGAAAGGCTTTTGAAAAACCGTGTCGATCTTGGTACCCCACTGTATTCCGTCGAGATTAGCTCCTGCTTTGATACGGCTGTCAAAAAGGCTAAGCCTTCCTGCCGCTCCCCCACCTACCGAATGCCCAAAAACCCCAATCTGTTCCAGATTCAGTTTATTTTTTAAAAACCCGGTATTATTCCATTGTGGCAAGCGATCTAAAACGTCCTGCATATCCTTTACCCAGCGTTCCTGAATATCGCCTTCAAAATAATCCTGTACGGCATCACGTACAATCTTTTGGCGCTGATCAAAAGAAAGTGAATCACGAAAGGCTTCCTGAATGGGTGTTATGGTTTGCATCTGATCTGCCGCGATTTGCTGCTGCCAGGCATAATCAAAATAGACTTCGCTCCCGTCAGGAAAAGTAGTTCCCAGGCTTTCATAGGTGTGGTTCATATTGATCACGATATATCCGCGGCTGGCGATTTCGCTCAGCAAAGCGTAATAACCGGTGGCTTTAGAGCCGTAGCCGTGTGAAAAAATCAACACCGGAAAGCGGCCTTCAGCAAACGGCGCTTTAGGATGGGCATAGGTTTTTACGTAATCCAGATAATTGAGGGCTGAAGCAGGCAAACCGTATTTGAGGGCAAAGGCATCGCGGCCGGCACCGGGAACATAGGTTTCCGAAGGGGTATCAACAGCCAAAGCCGGATACCAGACTTTAAGCATAAGTTCGCGTTTATCATCAGGATTTTCTGTAATTGGTTCCGGCCGGTTGGTTTTTAAATGAATGTCATTGGTGCCTACGGAGAAAGGTCCACGGGGTTCTGGCAGTTCAAAGACTGGTAAAACCAGAGGCAACAGCCAGGCCGGTACAAGCAGGATTAAAAATCCCAGACTGCGCGATACACTTAGAACAGAAAAACGAAAGGGATTTTCAGCATTTGCAAACCTTATGCGTACCACCAAAATCAGAGTCAAAACATATGCCGGAATCAACTGCCAACGATAGCCTTCAATAACCAGTTGAAGAAGTATTAAAACAATCAGCCCGGCAATCAGGTAGTAGGAGTTGAATTTTCGGGCTAAAAATTTCCAGCAAAAAGGTAGGATTGTGATGCTTATAAGCAATACAAGTTCAAAAAAACGCATAGCACTATTTTATAGGTTTGAATACCTTACAAAGGTATCAGGTAGATTTTGGCTATGCCATGTAGAATCCCGCGCTTATGCGGTTGTTCGTCGCGGAAAATTGTTTTAGTCTTTAGGATGGAACGGCTTATTCACTTCCTTCTAAGCTTTTCTGAAGTTCGGTTCTTAAGCCGTCATCTACTAAATCCTGCAACTTCCCTGTTTCAAACGTGTATTTTTTGATATCGGTAGGCTCGTTGTATTCCGTATAGCGACCATCCTGATTTTTATCTATTCCGAACTGTATAATTAAGTTTTTGGTGTTGTACAGAAAATCATATTTATATAAATCCATTCCGCTTTGCGAAATAGTTTTCAATTCTTTCTGTGCAAACGAATAAATATACAAGGATGAAAGATCCTGTAGGTTTATGACCCCGTCTTTGTAGGTGTCTGAATTAGAAGCCTGAATCAGAATTAAAATATCATCTTCAAAATACTCGGTACGGATGTTATTAAAATTTATTCGCTTTTCAAATAGCTTATTGGTAGTCTGGGATTGTGCATCATAGAGTAGTAGATTATTGAATCTACCATAAAAATTGGCAGAGTATCGCTCGTCTTCATTTTCATAATCATCAGAAGAGCCTGACATTGCATTTAATAATCCTTTGTTAATATCTTCTTCTTCTTCCAAATTTTTATAAGAAACCGGAATCATATAAATAAAATTCACGGTATCAACCAGTTTCGGGTTATTATAAGAGATTACCTGTTGCCTCTTCTTTTTACGCTGCAACTCTTCTATTTTCTCGTCAGATAATATGCCTGTTTCCTCGGGGTAGTTATTTCGTTGCATATCATTTATGGCATACACAAGAAACGAAAAGAGCGCAATTAATAGAAAAATCACGGCAACACTTCCCAGTATCGCTAACAAACGTTTGTTATAAGTTTCCAGTTTCATACTACTACTATTACAATTAAGATTGATCTAAGTCTTTTGCCCTAACTACGATTGTTTTGCCCTAACTATGATTGTTTTGCCCCATAAATCTCCAAGCCTCTGGCGCCTGGCAGTATTTTTTATGGTTATGATCCCAACAATCCCAAAAAAGCTCATATCAATTACATCGCAAAAATGTCTTTTGAAGGATTCGCCAAAAGTAAGTTTACGATTTCTTCCATTTTGCAGGGTGGCTCTTAAGCCAGCTATCGTATTTCCCACAGTTGCTCCCAACCAAATCTCTACACCAATAGTCATCAAAAACCAGAATAGCACCGGTACTAGAGCAGGCAAGCCCTCAATTGAGTAGTTGGCATCTTTACCAGGGGTACCAAACACAAATAAATACGTCCAAAAAAAAGCATAGATCAAAGCATAGTCGATAAGTCCGGCAAGAATGCGATATCTTATATTAGATTTTGGGGGTATTTCCATTGTTGTGCCAATTCAAAACTAAAGGCAAAATATTCTTTATTCTTTGTTTTGAATTATGGAATTCCATAAAATGTTCAATTTTTTCTTTTTCGTAACCAAAGGAATAGTACTGAAAATGCAAACAGCAAGATTATCAACCAACCCCATAAATACGAGGTTGAAGTCACCGGAGATACATCCCCACTAATTACGAAACCCGCCCAGTAGTACGGATGTTTTAAGGCTTCATCTGTAGTGTTTTTCAGGTAATCCTGCTTAGCCAGTTGCAGGGCAACATCTTTGGCTTTGCCCGCTTCCAAATAGCCGTAAAATGCGGTCATAATTTGCGAGGTCTCTCTATCGGGAACCTGCCACAAACTCACCAAAGTACTGGATACCCCGGCATAGTTAAACGCACGCGAAAGGCTCATCACACCATCTCCTTTTTCATACTTTCCGCTACCCGTATTGCAGGCACTAAGTACGGCCAGACTGGCATTAAGTTGTAAGCCGTATATCTCGAGTACGCTAAGCTCTGCATCTGCTTCGGGATCAGTATCAGCAAAAAGCAGACTGTTATTCATCGGGTTGATCTCGTCAAGCCGCCCGTGTGTGGCCAGGTGCAATATGCTGTAATCACCCTGCTGTTCTTTGAAATGAGTTTTGGTTGCCGCAGTACCGGTAACTGCCCTGCCCTGCATTTTTTCGGCAATACGGGTTACTTCTTCAATATTGGTGTTGAGGGAAGCATTTGCATACTCCGGTGCAAATCCCAGCCAGGTGATACCTTGTTTCGTTTTTAGCTTTACCTGCTCATCAAGCAGTTGTAGCGAACCGGCATAACGTATAGGAGCATATTCAATCAGCATTTTACCATTTACCTTTAATAGCTCAAATGGAATACTCCCCAGTACGTCATCACTTATAATCGTGAGTCTTTTCAGAGAGTCCGGCAATTTCGGTAAAAGCATCGCAGAGATAGCATCGATATCATCTCCATAAGAAGCTCTTTCTTTAAGACTCAAATACAAATGCTCCACACGGCTTTTAAGCGCCTGAGCCCCCGTCATTTTTTGTAAACTCACCTCATCTTTGCTTAGCTGTAACAGATAGAGGTCATCATCTGCAAGAAAATAGTCAAGAACCACTTCACCGGGTTCCAGCAAATTCTTTCGGTAATAATCTGAAGTTTCTGATAAAGACAGGGTGCTTGCCTGATAATACTGCGGATAATTTTCTTTTAACTGTGCGTTTAAGGCTTCTTCCTGCCGTTGTAAAGCCAGCTCTTGATCGATCAAAGCAGCTCTGATTTCCGTGGCTTCCTCGGCGTTTAATTTTTCGTTTAGTGTTTCAAGTGCCGATTTAATTGTATCCTGCTGAACTAAAAGCTGCTCGTCTACCCCGTAGGTTTTCGCCAGAGTAGAAGCTTTTAGACCATCCAGAAGAGCTGATCCTTTATTGATTTCCATAAACCGAAGTGCCCGGGTATAATTCTCAGCTGTAGGATGCTCCTGTAGATCTTCATAAATCAAATCAAGGGCAACAGGAATTTGGTCTGAAACCTGATCCCCATAAAAGATTTTGGAAGCATCGTAGGTAAGGGAAGATTTCTGTCGAATCATTTTTTCGATATAGGTATCCAGCTCATTCATAGCTTCTTCTAAATACCTCGTGTCTTTAGTGGCCTCATATTGCTCCTGCTTTAGACTGAGTGACAACATCAGGTTTTCAATATGTGAACTTTCTACTCCCGAAAGTTTAGCCAGGCCTTCGCCACGCTCCTGAAGCAATTGCCGGGCTTCTTCATAGTCTCCCCCGGCAATAAGAGCCCTTATTTTATAAAATCGATTGGCATAAAAAATCACCGAAGTCGTATCCTTGTTTTGCACCAGCAGACTTTTCTCCTCGTCGATATACGGCGTCGCTTTACTGAGTTGATCACTGCCACTGTAAAACCCAATCAACTCGGTAAGAGCAGCCGTATTGGTATAAATACGATCTGTTCCTTTAGCTATATCGAGTGCTTTCTTAAAATAGACCTCTGCGGTATCCAGATTACCGGCCCGTGCTTCCAGCTGAGCCAAATCACCGGTGAAGGCAGCACTTAATGACGATGCTTCCCCATAGACCTCAAGGGTGTTTTGTAAGGCCGGCTTGAGCAGGGCCCGGGCCTCATCAAATTTTCCCTGAGCTGCATAAATACGGGACAAGGATGAAGCCACCAATCCGTTGAGATATACGTCATCGGTTTTGATTACATCCTGAGCAAGGGATTTTGCCTTGAGACCGGCAATCTGCGCTTTTTTAAACTGGGAAGTGTAGAAATAACAGTCTGCAAGAAGGGCGTAGCGCGAAATGAGATAGGGTGTGTTTCCGTTAGCAATCTCGTAATGTTTAGCAGATTCTACAAGATATGGAAGCGCTTCTTCGTACCTAGAATTGGAGTAACTGAGGGCTCCCATATTCCAGGCAATACTGCTTATCACATTACTGTCCTTCAGGTCTTCATCAATTGCCAGATCGTAACATTGCTTGAAATGCCCAATCGCCTTTTTGCGATTCCCCGTTTGATAATAAATGCCTCCCAACATACGGTGCAATTGTACCGGTTCGTAACGGTTTTCTTCTGTAATAAGCTGCAATGCACGGTTTCCATAACTTTCTGCAAGCGCATACTGCCGCAGGTTGTAAAGCATTTCAGTGAGTTGGGCAAAGTATTCTGCTTTAAGGTCTCCTTCCTCCCGCTCCGCTACCAACGAGTCCTGAGCAAGAGCTTTGTGAATATTCCGATTCGTTTCAAAATCTTCCGCTTTTAAGTCATAGGTATTTTTAAAAGCCTGAAAGAGCGGCTGGCTCTTAATTTTCAGAGCTATCTGAGCCGTATCAAATTGTGCAGTTCGCGCTGCAAAAGCACCTGTTGCCAGGCTCATAATACGGGCATGTAAGTAATCCAGTTCGCTTTCAGACGCAGTCTTCAGGTACTGCTTTAGCAGGCTGTCGGCCTTAGGTTTCAGTAAAGATTTGGCTTCGGTGTTATACAATCTGTAGGTATGGTAGGCACGCGAATAGAGCGAATCGCTTTGTGCGGTCAGCTTTAGGGAGAGCAGAACCAGCGCAATGAGTACGGCTGATTTTTTCATATTTTTAACAAAACTCTAAAAATAGAAAAATACCCTTCTCACTCAAATAGAAGTGGTTAAGTTTTACTAAAAAATGTGGTTTTATCGTAAAAAGCAAACTGGTCTGCCTAAGCGTAATAGGTACGCTACGTATTCTTTACTTAATGATGGCGCACTCCTTGCCTTTTGATTTCCAATTAGCATTTCCGGAATGGTTTTCTTTCTATAAGCCTAACGTGATTCAATCATTCCTAAACAGGTTTAGGCTATTGCAGTGGTTAACATTCATTTATCATCTACAGACTGCTTATTGGTCTAACTTTGGAGTCTATGAAAAAGATTACGAACCCCAGCCTGCTGCTGACAGGCCTTTTGTTTTGTTTCAGCTTTTTTGCTTCTGCACAGGATACGCCTAAAGATTCTCCTAAAAAAGGATTTATTACCCGATACTTCAATAAAATTTTTAATGATACCGTTTCACAGGAAAAGTCTCAATTTCTGTTTTACCCGGTAATGGGTGTACGCCCGGAAACGGGTCTTGAATTTGGTGTCGTTCCGCTGATGGTTTTTTATGCAAATGAAGACACTACAAACCGACTAAGCGAATTAAATGCGTATGCGTTTTTCACCTTCAACGGCCAGTATGGTTTACGCATCAACCACGCGATTTATTCCGATAAAGACAAGTGGTTTTTTCTGGGAGATTTAGATTTTGAACAGTTCCCTTTAAAGTATTATGGCATAGGCAACGATGTTCCCAAAGAGAATATTGCACTTGTGGATGCTACTTCCATTCAAATAAAAGAACGCGTACTACGCAAGGTTTTGAATAACTTTTACATTGGTCTTGAAACCGATTTTAGAAGTCTTACCAACGTAAGCTTTGAATCCCCGGAAGACAGCGACGCACCCCTGGATATTGAACTCCCTTTTGGAGCTGCAGGTACGACCAACTTCGGGATGGGAGTGGGTTTTGTTTACGATGAGCGACATAATGTGCTTAACGAACGTAACGCATTTTTTAGCGAGTTTGCATACCTCAATTACAACCCTTTTTGGAAAAGTGATGTAAAATACCAGCTCATAACCTCAGACAGCCGCTTTTTCACTCCGATAGGCAAAAATGATGTACTGGCCGCACAGGTTATCGGTCAGTTTAATTTTGGCGGAGATGTACCGTTTAATCAACTTTCGTATATGGGAGGTGAAAGTATGATGCGGGGTTATTTTGACGGAAGGTTTAGGGACCGAAATCAGATTGCCGCTCAGGTAGAATACCGTTTTTTACCCTTAAAACTGGGATTTACCAATCGTCTGGGAGCAACTGTATTTACCGGTGTGGGTGAAGTTTTTGACGGCTGGAACGAAATCCGAATGAACAATCTAAAATGGTCAGCCGGAGCGGGTGCGCGTTTTTTAATCTTTCAACAAAAAGACATTTACATCCGTTTTGACTATGCAGTTACCCGCGACGGAAACAACTTTTACCTGAGTATTGGGGAGGCGTTTTAGTGGTTCAAACCAATTTATAACAAAGGTCGTAAGATATAAATGGCGAACGTTTCAGTCATGCTGAACTCGTTTCAGCATCACACACGCAACTCTTGCGTTCAAGGCAGTTGCGACCTTGAAATAAATTCAGGGTGACGATTACTTTCGGACAGTTACCTATTATCTTTCACTTTTCACTTTTCTACTATCTAATTTCAACCCGTTCTACTTTTCAAATTTCGTAACTTCGGCTTTCCTCCTACGCGACTAAAATCGGGCACATGAAAATCCTGCATACCGCCGACTGGCATATCGGTAAGAAATTACACAAGCATTATTTACACGCAGACTTTGAGCGCTTTATCAATTGGCTCATTCCGATTATGCGCGAAGAAGAAATCGAATTACTCTTAATTTCGGGGGATGTATTTGATTTGGCCAATCCGTCTGCCGAAGCCCGTCGGCAATACTACCTCGCGCTTAAGAAACTGAGTTCGCTCAATTGTAAAATCATCATTACAGGAGGGAATCACGATTCGCCCACGATGTTAGACGCCCCCCGCGAAATCCTCGAAGCCCTCAACGTTCATATCATTGGAGGTCTGCCGCAAAATCTTACTGACTGTCTCATCCCGGTGCCCAATAAAACCGGTAAAACCGAACTTATGGTCGCGGCGATTCCGTTTTTACGGGATAGCGACCTGCGCGCTGCTGAAGAAGGCGTCACCTATGACAATCGTATTGAAGCCATTCGTAAAGGTATTGAAGCCACGTTTGCACAGGCAGCAGACCTGTGTAATCAAAATTATCCCGATCTGCCCGTGGTCGCTATGGGGCATTTGTATGCCGCAGGCGTCGAACCTTCAGATAGCGAACGCGATATTCAGATCGGTAATCAGGCCGCATTTCAGGCGAGTCAGTTTGGTGAATATTTCAGTTATGTAGCACTGGGACACATTCATAAGCCCCAACGTGTGAGCGCTGCGATTCCTACCTTTTACAGCGGTTCGCCGCTTCCGCTATCGTTTAGCGAACGTAAAGACGAAAAACGGGTGTTAATTTTGGATACTAAAAACGGATTTGAACCTAAAAGCATACCCATTCCTACGTTTAGGTCTTTACATAAGGTGAGTGGCGATCTGGAAACCCTTAAAGCCAAATTAAACGCGCTCACCCCAACCGGGGAATTGACAAGTTTGATTGAAGTCGAACTGCTCGAAGACAATTTTGACGCCAATATAATCGCCCGGCTGGATGAGCTGGTGACCGGCTTTGACACACCCGGTCTGGAAATTGTAAAACACCGCGCGACCTTTAAAAACCGATTGAAGCAAACGGGACAACTTTTTGAAACCCATCAGCATCTGGAAGATTTAAAACCCCAGGAAGTTTTTGCTAAAATGCTGGAGCAAAGCAGTTACGATCCCGAAACCAAAGCGCAGGTGGAGCAGGCTTTTCAGCAGATTGTAGAACAGCTCAATACCGCAGATCCCGCATAGACTATGAAAATTTTAAAAATAGACTTTCAGAATATCAATTCGCTACGCGGGGAGCATCATATTGACTTTACGCAGGAGCCTTTTTTGCAGAATACCCTGTTTGCCATCACGGGTCCTACGGGCAGTGGGAAAACCACGATTCTCGATGTGATTTCGCTGGCGTTGTTTAATCAGGTGCCGCGTCTGGGTAAAATGAGTACGGGCGAGATCCTGAAAAAAGGAGCCATTCTTACCCGCAATCAAAGCGAAGCGTACGCGCGTATCACGTACCAGTGTAAAACCGGAATTTTCGCCAGCACCTGGTCTATTTCTACCGCACGCACCGGTAATCTGCGGGATTATCATATGGAAATCTCCAATCTGGAAACCGAAACCATTTTGGATCTGAAAAAGTCTGATGTTCCTACCAAAAATGAAGAATTAATCGGACTCAGTTACGATCAGTTTATCAAGTCTGTGGTATTGGCGCAGGGCGAATTTGCCAAATTTTTGCAGGTGCCTAAAAAAGAGCGTGGAGCTTTATTGGAAAAAATAACGGGTACCGAAATCTACCGGCGCATCGGGCAGGAAGTGTATTTGAAGCATAAAGAACGTGCAACAGCAATTGAAGCCAAAAAGGCTAAAATTGAAACGTTTAAAGAGCAACTGCTCGATGAAAATAGGTATACCGAAAAGAAGCAAGAAGCTGAATCCTTAAATACTGAAAAAAAGCAACTGCAGCAGGAATTAGAACGCTTAGCCAAAGAGATTGAACTGAAGAACAAGATTCAAAAAGAAGAGCACGAACTTCAAAAAACCACTGAAGAACTCAGTCAACTTACGCAGGAGCAAAAACGATTTGATACCGAAAAAGGAGCGCAACTCAAAAAGCATCAGGAAATTCAGTTGTATGCTGAAGACCTCAACCGCTGGCAAAGTCTACAGGAAAAGAGCGTTGAAAAACAACAAGAAATTACCACAGCTAAAGCTGCAATAAATAAAGCCGAAGCCCAGCGCGAAGTTCTTAAAAAGCAATTTGCAGAAACGTTTAATTTAGCGATTAGTCCGGCTGATTTTCAAGAAAAAACAGAACGCTACAAAGCAGAAGTTCGGCAGCTGATCAATGCGCGTGCTGAGATTGCAACCACCTATAAAACAACCAAAAATCACATTGAAAGCCTTGCTAAGCCGTTAAAACTTCAGGAGAAGTTAGCCAAACCCGAGGCTTTTCAGAAAGAAGTCATCAAAGAGCAGGAAAGTAAGCAAGTGACGTATTCTAAACTTGCTGCCGACTTTGATTTGCAAAATAATTCAATAACGCAGCTTCAGGAAAACTTACAGCAAAAGCTGAAACAATTACGATTGGCAGAAAAGGCGGAAACAGATTTAAAGAATCTTAAAAGCCAAATTCGGGAACGCCAAACGGAGCTTGAGAAGATTGAAAAGGAAAAATCCGGTTTGCCCGATCAACTCAAAGAAATTGGCTCAAAAATCGAACTAAAAGAAGCGCAATTGTTAGCCAAACGAAAAAGCCTGGAAGTCGAGCAATTGCAAAAAAAGCTGGAGGATTACCGCCGGGATTTAAAAGATGAAGAGCCCTGTCCGCTTTGCGGTGCCCTGCATCATCCGTATGCAGAACATCTGCCTGAAGTCGAAAACGGACTTCAAACCGCGGTAACACAACTGGAAGAAGCTCTTAAAAGTCTGAATTCAAAACAGATTGAAATTCAGACTTCATTAAATCAAAAAAAGGCTGATGGCGAAGCCGTAAAAAAGAGAATTGAAGTTTTAACTGACCAACTTAAAACCGCGGAAACCGATTTCAACACCCAGTTTGCAGCCGTACTTAAAGAGCGACAGAATCAATCTTTTTCAGAACTGGAAAAACACCTGGAAGAGCAGGAACAAAAACTGACTCAGGCTAAAAGAGTACAGGAAGAATTGGAGCTACTTCAAAATTTAAAAAAAGAAACGGAAGCTTTATTGGAGTTGTTGACTCAGGGAACCCAAAAAGCCGAGGCCATTAAAAATCGTTTTAACGGAAGCAATTTTGATTCTGAAATCTATACCGCAGAAACTTCGTGGAATCGCAATGAGCAAATCCTGACGCAACAAAATCAGGCATTAAAAGAGGCCGAAAAAACGAATGCATCTTTAAAAACACAAATTCAGGAACTGAGCACTTCCTTACTCGAGCAGCTCAGCCAAAAAGGATATGAAAGCATTGAAGATGCCCTGAAGGAACGATTAGATGCTTCAACCGCTCAAAATTGGACGCAGGAACAACAGCATTTGCAAAACAACGGCGTTCGTTTAAAAACACTGCAACAGAAGCTGATTGACGAACTTAAAACTTTGAAAGAAGCTGCGGGGTCGGTACCGCTTGAGGAATTACTCGCACAACGCCAAACCAAGGCTGAAACGCTTGATCAAAAAGAAAAGCGTGCTCAGGAAGTTTCCCGTGCGGTTTTAAATCACAAGGAAAATCTTCAAAAAATTAAGGAGCTGCAAGAGCAAATTGAAGACGAACTCGAACAATCTAAACACTGGCAAATTCTGTTTGAACTCATCGGCGATGCCACCGGAAATAAGTTTAATGATTTTGCGCAGGATTTAACCCTCGCGCAATTATTACAACTTGCTAACAAACGTTTGGAACAGCTTACCGACCGCTACCGCATCGATCAACCCACAGGCGATGAAGACGATAGTCTGGTTGCGATCGACGAACATATGGGCGGGCAACGTCGTTCTATTAAAACCCTCAGCGGTGGAGAAACCTTTATCCTGAGTCTGGCACTGGCGCTGGCTTTATCGGATCTCGCTTCGCGCAATATTGAAATCAACAGCCTCTTCATCGATGAAGGTTTTGGCACACTGGATCCTGAAACGCTGGATCAAACTTTAGACACCCTTGAAGTCCTGCAATCAGAGTCGTCTAAAATGATCGGCGTAATTAGTCACGTAGACAGTTTAAAAGAACGCATCGCTACGCAAATTCAGCTTACTCAAAACGGGCAGGGATACAGCACCTTAAAGGTGGTTTAATAACATCTAAAATTCCTATTATTCTATAGAGGAAACAATCAGTGTTCAGGCGGTTTCAAGAGGTAATAATCTTAACTTTACGGTAAGAATTTAAAAGAGTAATACCATGAATTTTCACACCCGAAAATGGATCAAACCGCAGGACCTAAACCCCAACCGATCGCTTTTTGGAGGTCGGCTTTTAGAGTGGATTGACGAAGAAGCTGCTTTGTACGCAATCATTCAATTAGAGAATCCGCGTACGGTGACTAAGTATATCAGCGAAATAGATTTTAAAGCCAGCGCCCGGGAGGGAGATATTATCGAAATAGGTCTTGAACCGGTGAAATTTGGTACGGCTTCACTGACTCTGAAATGTGAAGTTCGCAACAAAATGACCCGACAGACCATTATTACCATAGATAAAATTGTTATGGTCGGTCTGGATGAAAACGGTAACGCCAAACCTCACGGTAAGACTAAAATTGAGTATGTTAAAGACAGGCTGGATGACTAATTTTTAAAATCCTTTAAACAAAAAAAGAGACCCTCGCGGGCCTCTTAGGGTATTAATGATATAGGGTAAATTTTAACTTCTACTATAAATCACGTCAGCATCTTTGACGTTTTGGGGTAAATCATTCATTGTATCGTAGTACGCATTTTTATTGTTGTACACACGATCTGGACGTTCACCTACAATGATGTATTTTACACTCATTTCAGGAGCATTCAAATTAACCTGATCCTGAACACGCATGGTCTGATCTTTAATGTCAGTTCCCATATCTTCAAGCTTTGCAATTACATAAAGCATTTTATTGGTGGCGCGCACTTCCTGAATTTCAAGGTCTTTTTCCGTTCCGGTAATTTCAGCTTCCACAACAAGACTTTGTTCTATATTATCTTCGTCAGGCATATTAACATCAATGGTAGGCACTTCAACCTCTTCTTCTTCCATCACCACAACTACTTTAGGTACTTCTACCGTTTCAGTGCGGGTGCTGATGTCTACATCTGCCCAATCTACATCGTATTCCGGTAACTCTCCAGCTTCTGTTTCTACATCAACATCCACCTCCGGAAGTTCTCCAGATTCTTTTTTATTGATATCGCAACTCGTTAATAAGGCAAGTGCTAAACCTAAGGGAAGGATAAATTTTTTCATAATAGTCTATTTTGGTTATCAATTGTTTGAATACAATCTAATGGTTGAAAAACACGATTTGCGTTAACTGCTTCTCAATTGGGTTCATTTTAACCTTAAGAAGCGTATTTGTTAATACTTTTAATAAACTTTTTATTACCAATTGTATAGATGAGTGTATGCTAAAAAATGCATACTTCCTGATAACTAATAAACACCTGCTCTGTTTCAGATTTGATAAATTAGCAGGCTACACACTACTTTTTAATCAAAATGAACAGTATGTTCCCTAAAGAAACCTACGTCAAAAGACGCTCAATACTTACAAACACATTAAAAACCGGAATCATTCTTTTTCCCGGAAATGGTGAAAGTCCTATGAATTATGCCGATAATTGGTACCCCTTTAAACAGGACAGCAGCTTTTTATACTACACGGGAATTGACCACATTCCAAATCTCTATTTTCTAATTAATATTGATACGGGTGAAGAAATACTCTTCGGAAATAATACCACTGCAGAAGAAAAAGTCTGGGTGGGCGCTACGGAAAAATTAGAGTCTTACGCTGAAAAATCAGGTTTTAGTACCGTAAAGCCGCTGAAAGAAATCGATTCCTATTTAAAGTCACACTTGGCTAAAGGGCAACAGGTGCATTACCTCCCACCCTATCGTTTTGAGCAGAAAATTGCACTTAGCGAACTGCTTGATATCCCTGTAAAAGAACTGGACTCCAAAAAATCGGTATCGCTTATCAAAGCCATTGTTGCCCAGCGTGAACGCAAAAGTGCGGAAGAACTGGTACAACTCGAAGAAGCCGTAAACATTACCCGTGCGATGCACAAACACGCCATTGTAAATACGCGCCCGGGAATGACTGAAATGAAGATGGCCGGTCAGTTAAACGGGATTGCGGTAAGTGGCGGTGGCGGACTCGCATTCCCTATAATTCTTACCAAAGATGGGCAATACCTGCACAATCACGCTTCACAAACCGTACTGAAAGATGGTGATCTGGTGCTTTGCGATTGCGGGGCTTACAACAGCATGGGTTATGGGGGCGATATGACCCGTACCTTCCCGGCCGGTAACCATTTTAGTCCGTTGCAAAAAGACGTATACAACATCGTACTCAACGCGCACAATACCGCAGTTGCCGCTTTAAAACCGGGTATTCGGTTTAAAGACGTGCACCTTCTGGCCTCCAAAAAACTGGTTGAAGGCCTTACCGATCTGGGATTGATGAAAGGCAATGCAAACGATGCCGTGGCAGCAGGGGCACACACGCTTTTCTTTCAATGCGGACTGGGTCATATGATGGGCCTTGATATTCACGATATGGAAAATCTGGGTGAAGAATATGTGGGTTATACCCCCGAGCTTCAAAAAAGCACCGAGTTTGGTCTCAAATCTTTACGCCTGGGTAAAGAACTGCAGGAAGATTTTGTACTCACAGTAGAGCCCGGTTTGTATTTTAATCCGTTTTTAATCGATGAGCGCAGAGCCGAAGGGAAATATCTGGACTTTGTAAATTATGATGCAGTAGAAAAGTTTAAAACTTTTGGAGGAATACGGGTGGAAGAAGACTTTGCCATTACCCCTACCGGAAGCAAACTGCTAGGTGAACCACTAGCCAAAACCCCTGAAGAAATAGAAGCCTTACGTAACATTTAAACACTATGAGAAATTTTAAATTACTGCTGTCTCTTTTTATTGCCCTTTCGGCCGGTTTAAATACTACCGCACAGGAAAAAGATCCGGCACGGTTAACCCTTGACCGCATCTACAATTCGGGTGAATTTAACACAGACCGGGCACGCTCAATCTCCTGGATTAACAATGGGGACGCTTTTGTGACCATCGAAAATGAAAACGGTAATGACCAGCTCATCAAATATGAAAGCAAATCAAACGATCGATCCATTTTTCTGAGTGCTGCTGCCCTTACTCCGGAAGGTACAAATCAGGCACTGAATGTTGCTGATTTCAGCTTATCAAATGACGAAAGCAAGATCCTGATTTTCACCAATACCAGCCGGGTATGGCGCTCCAATACCAAGGGAGATTACTGGGTCTATGACTTGGATACTCAAAAAATCAAGCAGCTGGGAACACAATTGCCGGCTTCCTCGCTGATGTTTGCCAAGTTTTCAGACTCTAACGAGAATGTAGCTTATGTTTCGGGCTTTAACCTGTATGAAGAAAATTTTAAAACCGGAGAAGTAACCCAACTCACTAAAGATGGTGACGGGGCAATCATCAACGGTACTTTTGACTGGGTTTATGAAGAAGAATTTGGTGCCCGGGACGGCTTCCGCTGGAACCCCGATGGGAAACACATCGCATACTGGCAACTGGATGCTTCCGAAATTGGTACGTTTTATATGATAAATACGACCGATTCAGTCTACTCCAAGCCCATACCTATTCAATATCCAAAGGTAGGCTACGACCCGTCTTCGGCTAAGATTGGAATTGTAAATGCCGAAACTCAAGAAACAAATTGGATTCCGGTTCCCGGAGACCCGGTGCAGCATTACATCCCGGCGATACAATGGATCAACGACGATTTACTACTGATTCAGCAGCTTAATCGTAAGCAAAACACGCTTAAGATTTACACCTGGAAGCCTTCCACCCAAAGTATTAAAAATGTGTATACCGAGACCGAAGATACCTGGGTTGATCTCCAATATCCTGATGTTTCAGCCAATCAATGGGGGAAAAACGATTTGCTGCTTACCAAGGATAAAGACGCGTTTCTGCGTATGACCGAAAATGATGCCTGGAGACATATTAATAAAATTGATTTTAAAACCGGCAAGAAAACCTTATTAACACCCGGAGACTATGATGTGGCTGCATTTTATACCGCTACCGATAAAAACGTGTATTTTTCGGCTTCGCCGGAAGATCCCGCGCAGCGCTATTTGTTTGAAGCATCGCTCAAAGGAAAAGGCAAACCCAAGCGCCTCACTCCTGCCGAATTTAATGGGATCAATACCTACCAAATCGCTCCCAACGGCAAGTATGCCATTCACAACCATACCAATGTAAATACGCCTGCTACTACACGCCTCATCAGTCTGCCCGATCATAAGACCATCAAAGTGCTGGTAGATAATGCCGCCCTAAAAGCAAAACTGGCAACACTCGATTTGCCGGAAACTGACTTTTTTCAGGTAGAAACCGAGGACGGGATCGTCGTTGAAGGTCGCATTACAAAACCTATCAATTTTGATTCTAGCAAAAAATATCCGGTCCTTTTTCACGTATATGGTGAACCCTGGGGACAAATGGCCACCGATAATTTTATCGGGATGTACGATATCTTTTTGGCACAAAACGGCTTTGTGATCATCAACCTGGATAACCGTGGAACCCCTTCTTTAAAAGGTAGTGACTGGCGTAAATCGATCTACCGAAAGGTGGGTGTGGTGAATTCACGCGATCAGGCGATGGCAACCAAAAAACTGCTTAAGGATTGGAGTTTTCTCGATGCAGATCGCGTATCGGTCTGGGGATGGAGCGGCGGTGGCTCGATGACTCTTAATCTGATGTTTCGCTATCCCGAAATCTATAAAACCGGGATGTCTGTAGCGCCAGTAGCGAATCAGCTCTTTTACGACAACGTCTATCAGGAACGCTATATGGGACTTCCGCAGGAAAACAAAGAAGATTTTATTGAAGGTTCGCCTGTTACCTACGCCAAAAACCTCGAAGGTAATCTGCTTATCGTTCACGGTACCGGCGACGATAATGTGCATTACCAAAATATGGAATTCCTGGTGAACGAACTCATTGCAAATAACAAACAGTTTACCATGATGGCCTACCCCAACCGTTCGCACGGTATTTATGAAGGCGCCAATACACGCAGACATTTATATACCTTGCTAACCAATTACCTGTTTGAGCATAACGGGAAATAATAAATACCTATTAAAACTAAAAATCCCGATTATCAAATGATAATCGGGATTTTTAGTTTTTAAATGCTATGTTTAAGCGGCTTTCGCTCCTGCTGTTTTAATAAGCTGGCGCTCTAAAAGCGCTTTCCAGTTATTGGCGCGTTTGAGCTCATAATTTTGAGAAGCATCAATAAATGAATCGTAAAAATTAAGCTCTACATCCGGAGTATTTCCTTCAAAGACAAATTGAAGATCCAGCTTTTCCAGCACCGTTTGTTTTCTTCCATCCACCTTTTTAGTATCTACATACTCCTGAATGACAACCCGGGAAACTAAACTGAGGTCTATCTTTTTAAGCGTTATTTTATCCTGATAATTCTGTGCATAAAGGACAACATTTTTAGCTGCATCTAAAGCGATCTCACGACCAGCCCATTTTTCAGTTTCATTTAGGGTCAATCCCTGTTTTGAAGCTTCTTCTTTAATTTTTAATGCTACTTTCTTTGTGCTACTACCGCCAAAAATTATTAATAAAGCGTAAGGTATTGCAACAAGGCCCACCACTATGGCGAAAACCAAAATCATATCTATTTTCATTGTAAAAAGTTTTATGTTGTTTATTTAAGAGTACGATGCAATGCATCTAAAGATTGACCCAAAACCTTACGGCTGCGTCAATACAAACGGAAAACAAACTAAAACTTAGGGAAATAGATGAAACGGAAAGATCAGCTGTAAACTGCTGAGACCGGGAATAATTAAAGCCGAATTACTGATGTAATTCGATTCTGTAACAAGGTGTGAATATTGATTTGTCGCAGTGCTTTTGTAATTGACTAGCGGCATTGGGGAATTAGCGCCCTCTTCCTGAGGTTGCAACAAAAGTTCTGGTGCATTTAAAACAAACTCCAGCATTGCCAGTCCCTGATCATTTAGGTGACCCAACTCAAGCTGATGCCGTGATCCCGGATCTTCTGCGCGATCGGTTGGCGTATTTAAAGTCAAACCATAAGAAGTGCCGCCCGTTGCAAAAAACAGGGAAAGACCTAATAGAAAAGTTTGAAAAAACGCCTTCATAATACCCTACAAATGTATAGCAGCAACTGTTAAGTTGCTGCTAATTTTTTTAAAAATATTAAATGCTAGTTTGAATATTCCGGTTCTACAGTTGTGTCGGTCAGGGTGTTTACAAAATCGGTAAGCGCCTGTACTTCCTGTGCATTGAGCTGCAAGTTATCAAAAGGCAGGGTCTGATGCGGCAGATCAAAACCAAGACCGGCTCCACCTCCCTTGTTGTAAAAGTCCATCACTTCTTCCAGTGTTGTGTACACTCCGTTGTGCATATAAGGCGCAGTAACACCTGCATTGCGCACTGTGGGTGTTTTAAACATTCCGCGTTGAATGAGTTCTTCATACATAAAGTAAAAACCTAAGTCGTCATCCAATTGTTTATTAGCCGCCGTCTCGGGCACGCCTATGACTTCTTTTTCGGTTTCTGCGAAAAAAGGCGGCACCGTTCCGCTAGTTAAGGGCATAAAGTGACAGGTTGCACACAGGGCTTTACCCATAAACAGATTCATCCCAAGCTTTTCAGAATCACTGAACGTATCTTCCTCGCCTCGCATATTTCGGTCAAATTTAGAATCGAATGCATTTAGTGTCGAAATGTAAGAGGACAGTGCAGCAATCGCCTGATCGTTCGTTAGCTTTCCGTCACCAAATACCTCCCGAAACGCGTTCACATAACTCGAGTCCTTTAAAATTTCACCTGAAAACTCGTGAACATTGCTGTTGAATTCTTCGGCATTGGTAAACACTCCTGAAATCTGCGCCATCAAATCCGGCGCGCGGCCATCCCAGAAAAAGGCCTGCTGAAAAATGGAATTGATAAGCGTGGGCGAATTTCGTTTTAACGAAGTACCAGCATTGCTCACATTAGTCACCAAACCGTCTGCATAAGCCTTATCTGGAATGTGGCAGGTGGCGCATGCCATAGTCCCGTCTTTTGACAATTTCGCATCATAAAAGAGGCGTTCTCCCAATGCAATTTGGGCTTCAGAAGGGTTGCGGTTGGTCACCCTTCTAAAAAATTCCACATTAAACGAATTTTCTTCAAAGAACGTAGGCGCGTCAAAATTAAAAGCCTGACTGTTTACCGGTTCCCAAACAGATGCGGTTTTACGAATCTCAACCCAGGATCGCGTTATGGGATTTAAGTAATCCCGCACAAAGCTAAAACGGTCAAAAGTTTCAAAATCGGTATCCTTTTCTATAAAGCTAACCGCAGCGTCAATTGCGTTTATAAAGTTTTCATTTAACTCAACATCCTTTTCCTTTATTAAATTCTGAAGAGACAGTTCATAAACACTTTTTAGCGACTTCAGGGACTGAGCGGTTTCCTCAAGACCGAGTCCGCTTACCGGCGTATCAAAACCGGTGATGCCAAAACTCAAAACTCGCATCAGCTGCTGATGGGTTGCTATAAAAAAACGTTGTGCATCCAATTTACGCTGGGCGACATTTTTTTGAAGTACGGCAATGAGTCCGCGAGTTAATTTAAGTTCGTGTTTAAAAAGTGCCTCATCATCAGCCCCCTCATAAATAGATTCTTCCAGACGTTGTAAACCAATGGGCTGCAATACGCGCTGGGTATCATCGGTAAGGCGCGGTAGTGCCGGCCCATTAGCCTGATGGCCTACCGGCGGATTAAGGTAGGAAGCGTAGGGTTCAGCTTTTTTAAAAGCTACCCGGGCTTTGATAAAATAGACTTTAGCTAAAGAATCTGAAGAGGTAACCCTGCTTAGACTGTCCAGGTAATCAGCCGTCTCGTTAATCTGCTTCAGATAATACTCATGTGCCGGCTGCCAGTTAACTGCCGTCTCGTAAGTTTCCGGAGTTGTGGTGTTTTCTTTACAAGAGGCCAGAAACACGAAAAGTAATAAGGCTGTAATTCGTTTTTTCATAAAATAAATCAATTCCGTTTTACGGCAAAAACCCCCGGACTAAAAGCCGGAGGTTTTCAGGTTGACTAGTTTGTTTTTACTTATCTGGGAAGACCCTGAAGGATTACGATCTGACCTCCCTGCGTATCTTCAGCACCCTCTAAGGTATGACCGTCACGGCCTGCAAAAGAAGCGTCAGTCCAGTAATGTGGTTGCAGATTTAGGATGAAAGTCCCCGGTACGCCTACTTTATCTGAAATGTCGATCAAGGCTCCATACTCCCCACTAAATCCTGAGCTTCCATTTTCTACCAAATCCTGGCGGATTACAAATTCAAGTACGGGACGTGCATTGTTACCATTTAAGTCTGACTGGTAGATGTAAGCTGCGTGATTTCTGGAAAATGAGTTTGGATCTTCCTGGAAGTACACAAAGTTGTCAGTCACACAAATATTATCTGGACTCTGTAGCAGGGATACATTTCCATCTGCATTGTTAGAATCAGTATTTCCGCTGATGATTTGAGTTAGTTTACCTTCTAACGGATTGTTTTCATCAAGCTCCAACTTGTAAACCGTACCCCAATCGTTATACGTACCTCTTCCGGGACCGCGACCGGTTACTGCAAAAAATACATTTCGGCCTTTAGCATCTGAACCTTTTTGGTAATCCACATCTTCCACACGCATAAAAGCAGAGGCCTGAACATCAACACAAGCCGTTTCCATCTCGTTTTTGGTCATGTCTTTACCATTTACGATCTCAACAAACTCAACATCATAAGATTCTTGAAAGTCCAGATTCCCCTCATTATAAATTTTACCAGCTTCGACCGCTTTTTTACCTCCTGCACCGTCAGCTATTTCTTTAAAGCGTAATACATAGATTTTACCGTTTTCTAAATCGGCATCTCCGTTTTCAGACAAATACATAGTTACCTGACCCTCAGAACCGCTGGAATCGTCGTCACCACCAATGATTACGGTTTTTCCGCTAAAGGCATCTTTAGGTAAAGGAACTGCATTTTCCCAGGAAAATTCACCCAAAGCATCCAGACCAAAATCAGCATCCGGATCGGGAGTCATATACGGGTCGATCCCTTTAACATCGTAATTGATACTTTCTGAAGCCGAAAGGTATAAATCCTGTGAACCACCGTGAATTGCAGCTTCCCACATCGTACCGCTACACTGACGGGCATAATCTGCCACGCTTGAATTCAGTAACCACTCGCCGCTAAGAGGCTTTAGGTTTTTGTCAAGCATAATACGGGATACTGCATAGGTATCTTCAGCATTCACCACATAAATATAACCATCGCTGTTGGGGTCTTTTAAAAAACCGGCGCCATCCTGAGCACCTACCAGTTTAAAGTCGTTGCTCAACGTATCAGACGAACTGATAATGGAATAAGCCTTTACATAGTTAAACTGCGGCATCATCGCCACAAGCGGGGCCAGATTTGATTTGTCTGAAAACATTCCCGGGTCTGGAGTAAAGTCCTCTCCATCTTCGCCATCCTGACCGTCAATACCATCAGTCCCATCTACTCCATCTACACCGTCCATACCATCTTCCACCTCACACGAAGTAAAAACACTCCCGGCAGCTCCCAGAAGCATCAGGTTAAATACAAGTCGCTTAATTGTAATCATCTTTAAAATATTTTTGATTTTTTAGTTTGTTTCAAAACTAGACAGATGACAACCGAGAAAGGTTAATTGAAAATCGTGTTTGGATTACGTTTCTTTAAATTAATTGTTAAAAATGTTACGAAAACATTACTATCTGTACCTGTTCTAAGCAGTTGTGTAAACTACACTAACAATTCACCCCTGATAATCAACACGTAAAGTAATACACATAAAAAAAGTCTGCCCTGATGGAGCAGACTTTTAAATTAACATTGAGAACAGCAGACCTAGGCCTCGCTGAGTATTTGTGCTGCGTGATCTTTAGTCTTTACCTTATTGATAACACGGGTAACCGTACCATTTTCTACAAGAAAAGTGGTACGGTGAATACCGTCATACTCCTTTCCCATAAACTTTTTAGGCCCCCAGACGCCAAAAGCGTTGATGACGGTCTTGTCTTCATCAGCCAGCAAAGGGAAGGGGAATTCATATTTATTTTTAAAGTTACTTTGACGCTTTTCAGAATCTGCGCTTACCCCAAGTATGGCGTAACCTTCGTTTTGAAGTTCTTTATAATTATCTCTCAGGTTACAGGCTTCGGCAGTACAGCCGGGGGTTGAGGCTTTTGGGTAAAAAAATACTACGACCTTTTTATCGGCATAGTCCTCCCAGTTTACCGTGTTCCCATCCTGATCGGTTGTGGTAAATGCGGGGACCTTATCCCCTTCTTTAAGCATATTCATAGCTTTATATTTAGATTATTGTTATTATTATTCAAATTTTAAGGCAGTAAAACGTTCATTTGCCTAAAGAATATAAATTTAAAGATTATGACCAAGGCCGAGAAGATTAGCTTTGTTATAGATACGTTAAAGCGACTGTATCCTCAGATTCCCATTCCGTTAGACCATAAGGATCCTTATACCCTGCTTATCGCGGTTTTGATGAGTGCCCAAAGCACCGATGTCAAGGTAAACCAAATAACGCCCCTGCTTTTTGAGGTGGCAGACAACCCGTATGATATGATCAAACTTTCTGTGGAAGAAATACGGGAGATCATTAAGCCGGTGGGTTTATCGCCGATGAAGGCCAAAGGTATACACGGACTCTCCCATATTTTAATCGATAAATACAACGGAAGGGTCCCCGAAAGCATTGAAGAGCTCGAGCAACTACCGGCTGTTGGCCATAAAACTGCCAGTGTGGTGGTTGCACAGGCGTTTAATATTCCGGCTTTTCCGGTAGATACGCACATTCATAGATTGATGTACCGCTGGGGACTCACCACCGGAAAAAATGTGGTACAGACCGAAAAAGATGCCAAGCGCCTCTTCCCCGAACATCTTTGGAACGACCTGCATCTGCAAATCATCTGGTACGGCCGTCAGTACAGTCCGGCGCGCGGTTGGGATCTGGAAAAAGATATTATTACTGCGACGATAGGACGTAAAAGTGTTATTGAAGAATGGAATAAAGTGAGGAAGTAAAGCCATTGGCTTTTAATTTTTCAAAATGTGGAATTCCGTAAGGTTGAGGTTTTAAGATAAAGTAAATTTGAACTTTATTATTTAAAAACTTGGACTAGAAAAAAAGATTAATGTTTTAACAAGCATCAAAGTAATGAAACCTGAACTGTCAAAATGGAAAATAGAAAGGGAAGAATTATCTAATGGTATTTGGAAAGTGACTTTAATACATAAATTAGGAGCATCTGTACAAAAAATCGGAGGAAATTTAGAACAATTAGAAAAAGAGGTTGAATTATCTGCATCGGAAATGGATAAGCAATTGGAACAAAATAGCAACATCCACTAGTTGCTATATTTTTATTTGTTCTCACCTACTCGTAAATTTCAAATTATCAAAACAATGTCAGTAAAATATCGAATGAGAATAATAACGACATTAATATTAATCGGGATTTTGATTATTTCTTGTGACTCAAAAAAACGTACTATTCTTTCTAAATCTAAGTTTTTAACCGATTCAATCTACAGTGATAATTTGGGTGAATTTAGAAAATACAATGTTTACCTACCAAAAGGATTTAATAGCGAAAAGAAGTATCCTATTTTATATGCCACTGATGGAGGATCAAGCTTAACTGAAAAGAAAAATTTATTTGATTCTTTAATTGATAATAACACCATAAAGCCTATAATTTTTGTGGCGAGTTTTGCTAATTCTAAAATAGCAGATAGTACGAGTACCACAACTGGCGACGGTAAGAAAGTATACTTAAGCTATCGCAATTTTGAGTATGTTGACCGGAAACCAAAGCGACCAGAAGATTCACTTTTGGTCGATAGATTTCAAAATCACAAAATGTATTTTATAGATGAGTTGATACCTGAAATTGAAAATAAGTATAATCAGGATATCAATAAAACTGACAGGTATTTTTACGGAGTTTCAAATGGTGCCGGTTTTGGTTTAAGCTTACTAAATGCCAATCCTGACCTTTTTGGAACCTATATATGTTTTTCAGTTTTTGGAGGTGATATCCAATCAAACACCTGGGCTAAAAACATTAAATATCCCAATTTGTATTTAAGGTATGGAAGCGATGAGTTTTTCGGACTCAAAGAAGATGCTGAATTTCTAGAATCAAAATATGCTGAGTCGAATTCGTTCATTGAAACACGTGAGTATGAAGGAGGTCACAGTAATAAATTTTGGAAGGAAGAATTTGCAGAAGTACTACCAAGAATATTTAAAAAAGAATAATAATCCGTGCCTTATTCTCTAGAGCAAGCATCTTGCAATTATCTCCTTAAAATAATTACAGATTTTCAATTGAAATTTCAACTACATTAGTGCCCCAGAACACTAATCGTTGAACTTTAATGAAAACAATTTTTACAAGCTTATCCTTTTTACTTTTAATGCATTACAGCAGTCTTAATGCACAACAAATCACTACTTCCGGAGGTGCTAAGTTTCTGATCGAAGCCGGTGGTGAATTTGGCGGAGATGAAATTCTAACCGTCTATTTTGAAGATGGAGATGATCAAAAAATGCACGCCGGTCAGGGTGGTTATGTGGCTGTAGGCGGCGAATTCCATTTTAGAAATTTACGGGCTTTTATGATGCGCGGTACCGTAGGTTATAAATATGTGACCACTGCTGCAGACAATGCAAACATCAAGCTTACCCGCATTCCCATAAACCTGCTGGGCTATTACAGGATTAATGATGACTTTAGACTGGGAGCCGGGCTTACCACCCATCAGCTCATTCGGTTCAAAGGCGACGGTTTTGTACCTGATGCCGATCTTAGCAGCAGCCTGGGTGGCCGTTTTGAGTTTGGCTGGCGGTGGGTTGCGCTAACCTATACGGCGATTAACTATAAAAATGAGTTTGACTACAGCTTTTCGGCCAATTCAATAGGTTTGGCGATTTCCTTTACCTTTCCACAGGATTAATATTAAGTTGTATAAAATGTATTTATTCCTTCGGCGACGCCAACAAAAAAGACCCGCTAAACAGCGGGTCTTTCTTTTAATTGAGGAGCGATTCCACCTTTCCAATTGAGGTATTCATAACACTTAAGGCTTTCGAATAGTTTAATATTCGATTTACTGTTTCCTTAGAAGGATTCAGGTTTTTTCGGTTTAAAGAAGATTTCTTAGAGTAAAGGTTTTCCATGTACTGTGGTTTAGTTTTTAGTCTTACTAGAACGCACAGTCTTAGGTTTTATTCTGTTCTAATTTGTTAAAATTATATTGTTTTTTTCAATCACTTTTCGCAGGTTGATCAGTGCATAGCGCATGCGTCCCAAAGCGGTATTGATACTTACATCGGTGCGCTCCGCAATTTCCTTAAAGCTCATATCCTTATAGATACGCATCACCAGCACATCACGCTGATCCTCAGGTAATTCATCAATAAGCTTACGCACATCGTTTTCCACCTGATTTTTAATAATACGTTTTTCAGCATTTAGATCGGGGTCACCCAAAACGGAAAAAATATTAAAATCGCCTGTGTTGTCAAACTTGGGCATACGCTTATTTTTACGGAAGTAATCAATCACCAGATTGTGCGAGATACGCATCACCCAGGGCAAAAACTTACCTTCCTCATTATATCCTCCGCGTTTTAGAGTACGTATGACCTTGATAAAGGTATCCTGAAAGATATCTTCAGTGACATCCCTGTCGTAAACTTTTGAATAAATAAAACTGTAAATGCGTTGTTGATGTCTCGAGATGAGTATAGAAAGTGCGGCTTCATCGCCTTTAAGGTAGTTGCTGACCAAAGCAGCATCAGAGATTAACATATCTTCCATAAAATTACTTTTTGTAGGTTATAATGATCCGTTTATAGGATCGGGGTCAAAACTTTAAAAGTAATTTTCGGATATAGGCCTTTGGCTTAAATGTTAATATTGAGTCAAATATAACAACTATTATTCCAAATAAACAAACGCTCCTCAACAATTTTAACATTAACAGGACGTTGGGCAAAACTTTGCGCCTTTATGCTTCCTATAAATTATCTTTGCAATCCTATTTCAATTGCTATGATCGTAGACGTTTCTAAAGCTGACCCTAAACAGAATATCATCATTAAAGGGGCTAAGCTGCATAACCTTAAAAATATTAATACCATCATCCCGCGCAACAAGCTCGTGGTGATTACCGGTTTATCAGGTTCGGGGAAATCAAGCCTTGCGTTTGACACCCTTTATGCTGAGGGGCAACGCCGCTATGTAGAGAGTTTATCATCGTATGCGCGTCAATTTTTAGGTCGTCTCGACAAGCCTAAAGTGGACTATATAAAAGGTATTGCTCCGGCAATTGCCATTGAGCAAAAGGTAAACAGCACCAACCCGCGGTCTACCGTGGGCACTTCTACCGAGATTTACGATTACCTCAAACTGCTGTTTGCCCGTATTGGTAAGACCTACTCTCCCATCTCAGGCGACGAGGTTAAAAAAGACACGGTAACCGATGTAGTTGATTACATCAAAAGTTTTGAAGAGCGCAGCAAATTACTATTACTCGCTCCATTTATTGTAGAGGAAGGCCGAAAGATCGAAGAAAAACTCAACATCCTGCAGCAACAGGGTTACGCGCGTATTAAAGTTAATGATGAAGTCGTACGTATTGAAGAAGCCGGAAGCATCACCTCAAAAGACAAACTTTTTCTGGTGGTAGACCGAATCATTACCAAAGATGACGAGGATTTTGAAAACCGACTCGCTGATGCCATACAAACAGCCTTTTTTGAAGGTAAGGGCGAACTCTTTATCGAAGATCTGGCGACCAGCAAGCAGCGGCACTTCAGCAACAGTTTTGAACTGGACGGCATGCAATTTCTGGAGCCCAATGTTCATTTATTCAGTTTTAATAATCCGTACGGTGCTTGTCCTACCTGTGAAGGTTATGGGGATGTAATCGGCATCGATGAAGATCTGGTGATACCCAACACCGCGCTTTCGGTTTACGAAAATGCCGTGTTCCCGTGGCGAGGCGACAGCATGAGCTATTACCGCGACCAGTTGGTCAATTCGGCTTACAAATTTGATTTCCCCATACACAAACCGTATTTTGAACTTTCTGATAAGCAGAAAGACCTGTTATGGAACGGTAATTCGCATTTTGAAGGTATAAATCAGTTTTTTGAGTATCTGGAATCAAAAGCTTATAAAATTCAAAACCGGGTGATGCTTTCGCGCTACCGCGGAAAAACCAAATGTAAAACCTGTGGCGGCAAGCGCCTGCGTAAAGAAGCCAATTACGTAAAGATCAACGGTACTACCCTAACCGATCTGGTTGCCCTTCCGCTCAACAAAGTGGCTGATTTTTTCAAAGAACTGGAACTGAATGAACACGATGCCAAAATCGCAAAACGCCTGCTCACAGAGATCGAAAGCCGCCTTGAATTTTTGGCTAAAGTAGGACTCAATTACCTCACGCTAAACCGAAAGTCCAACACGCTTTCCGGTGGAGAATCACAACGGATTAATCTGGCCACTTCGCTGGGAAGTAGTCTGGTGGGATCGATGTATATTCTTGACGAACCCAGTATTGGCCTGCATCCTAAAGACACCGAACGGCTAATTGAAGTGCTTAAAAACCTGCGCGATCTGGGCAATACCGTGATTGTCGTGGAGCACGACGAAGACATTATGAAAGCCGCCGACGAGATCATAGATATAGGTCCCGAAGCCGGTACCTACGGCGGTAACGTAGTGGCTACGGGTACCTACGACGACATTCTCAAAAGCGACTCCCTAACTGCCAAATACCTCAACGGGGAAATGGAAATCAAAGTTCCCGCAAAACGAAGTACCTCCAAGTACTATGTAGATGTTATCGGCGCACGTGAAAACAACCTAAAAAATATTGATGTGCGCTTTCCGCTTGGTGTTTTTGTTGCCGTAACGGGAGTTTCGGGTAGTGGTAAGAGTACGCTGGTAAAGAAACTGCTCTACCCGGCTATGCTGAAGGAAACTGGTGGTTATGGTGAGAAAATGGGTCAAATGACCGGAATCGAAGGCAAATTTGATAACATCAAGAATATTGAATTTGTAGATCAGAATCCCATTGGTCGGTCGTCACGTTCTAATCCGGTTACCTACATTAAGGCTTATGATGATATCCGTTCGCTCTATGCAGATCAAAAGCTGAGTAAGATTCGCAATTTTCAGACCAAGCATTTCTCCTTTAATGTTGATGGCGGGCGTTGCGAAAACTGTAAAGGGGAAGGCGAGGTTACTATCGAAATGCAGTTTATGGCCGACGTGCACCTGGAATGTGAGGTATGTAAAGGCAAGCGTTTTAAAAAGGAAGTGCTCGAAGTCACCTTTGCCGATAAAAACATCGACGACATCCTCAATATGACCATTGATGATGCCATTGAATTCTTTACCGAAAACAAGCAGGACAAAATTACCCGTAAACTCAAACCCCTTCAGGATGTAGGCCTGGGTTATGTAACCCTTGGGCAGAGTTCGTCTACTTTATCTGGGGGCGAAGCGCAGCGTATTAAATTGGCGTCCTTTTTGGTAAAAGGAACGACCAAAGAAAAGAATCTCTTTATTTTTGACGAACCTACCACCGGATTGCATTTTCACGATATTCAAAAACTGCTGGCGTCTTTTGAAGCCCTGATCAAAAAAGGGCATTCGATTCTCGTGGTGGAGCACAATCTGGATTTAATAAAATGCGCGGACCACGTGATTGACCTGGGTCTGGAAGGTGGTGAAAACGGTGGCCACCTTATCGCAGCCGGTACTCCGGAGGAAGTAGCTAAAAACAAAAAATCCTATACCGCACAGTATTTAAAGGAGAAGCTTTGAACCTCATCCCCCCCTTCTTTTCCGAAGCTTCGGGAGGAAAAGGGATCGTTTAATTAAATTTCATTTAAAATGGCGCGTATTTAAATGACCAAATCTTTATTTTCCGGAAGATTAAATCCTTCAGTTTAAAAATAAATTTAAAAAGAATTCAACAGGTCAATAACTAATATTAATTTATTAACTATCAAATAATTAAGTCTCATTTTAAGCTTTCCGCGTAAGCGCAACAAACAGCCATTTTCATTTTTGGCACGCACTTTGTTTTATACTAATCGTAATCAGATTGAAAGTTGAAAATTCAATCGTAAAATGCAGAATTATGAAACGTATAGTACTTCTTTTAGCAGCGTGTTTCACATTTGGAATTGCTGCGCAGGCTGCAGAAAATCATCCGCCACGTAAAGTAGACCGTAGCCGGATTGATTTAAACCGAAACCTTATGCAACCCGTTGTATTTATTGAGAACGGTATTGAGTTTCTGGTTTACCCTGATGGAGCGCTTGATTTTAACGTCACGCCTTCTTCGGTACGCTTAAACGGGCAGTACGTACGTGAGATTTATAACCCGGGACGTTATGATGTGTACCGCACGGGTAACAATTACCGAAGAGGCTATGTGCAGTATAACCGAATGGGATTGCCTGTACAAATAGGTCGCTTGAGCCTTGATTACTTAAGAGATGGACGAGTTGCCCGTATCGGCAATATCCCCATCAATTATAAAAAAGGACGCTTAGACCGTATCGGAAACTTAAAGATGCATTACGACCGTAGTGGTCGCATCTATAAGCAAACCGGTTTTATTGATAAATACAAAAGAGCAGACGATTGCGATATGGGCAGCATCAAAATCATTGGTGACCGCAGTCGCAGATCGTAAGAAATAATCCGGAAACGGATATAATGTTGATTTTTTGGTTGGTTAGTTGAAAATCCCTGGCAGATTCGTTTGTCGGGGATTTTTTATGCCGGCCTCCTGAGCATTATTTCTTAATTTTGCCGCTATGCACATTCAAGACACCATTGCCGCATTAGCAACCGCTCCGGGCGCAGGAGCCATCGCAGTTATACGCGTTTCAGGAACAGATGCGATTCCTGTAGTTTCTTCGGTTTTTAGAGCTAAAAGCGGAAAGGTTCTGGCCGATCAGGAGAGTCATACCCTGCATCTGGGAAATATTGTTGATGGAAGCCGAATCATAGACGAGGCTCTGGTTTCTTTATTTAAAGGAAAACGCTCGTACACCGGGGAACCTACGGTTGAAATCTCCTGTCACGGAAGCTCTTATATTCAGCAGGAAATTTTGCAATTGCTGTTTAGAAAAGGGTGCCGAGCTGCCAAAGCCGGAGAGTTTACCCTGCGCGCGTTTATTAACGGCAAAATGGATTTGAGTCAGGCAGAAGCCGTTGCAGACCTGATAGCCAGTGATAATGCCGGGGCACACCAGATCGCGATGCAGCAAATGCGAGGTGGATTTTCTAACGAAATCGCTCAGTTGCGGCAGGAGTTGCTCAACTTTGCTTCGCTAATCGAACTTGAGCTCGATTTTGCAGAAGAAGATGTGGAGTTTGCCAACCGGGAGGAATTTCAGAATTTAATCTCCAAAATCACACGGGTTTTAAAACGCCTGATCGACTCGTTTGCTACCGGAAACGTGATCAAAAATGGGATTCCCGTTGCTATTGTGGGCGAACCCAACGTAGGGAAATCTACCCTACTCAATGCCCTGCTCAATGAGGAGCGTGCCATCGTGAGTGACATCGCCGGCACTACCCGCGATACCATTGAAGACGAACTTTCAATCGGTGGAATCGGATTCCGCTTTATAGATACCGCCGGTATCCGGGAGACTACAGATGTGATTGAAGGCCTCGGAATTAAAAAAACCTTTGAAAAAATCAGTCAGGCGCAAGTGGTGCTTTATCTTATAAACGCTGAATCCCCCTCAGCCTTCGGCAGCTCCCCCAAAGGTGGAGCATTTCCCCTGCTGCGTCTGGAAATTGAAAAAATCAAAAACCGTTTCCCGGATAAGCCTCTGGTTCTCGTCGCTAATAAAATGGATCACCTCAACGCGGAAGAACAGCAGACCATCCATAATCAACTTTCTGAACTCATACCGGAAGATTCAAAATCGACCGTTTTACTCATTTCGGCCAAAACCGGTACGGGTGTTGACGAACTCAAAGAGCAGCTCCTGCAATTTGTAAATACAGGCGCTTTGCGTAACAACGAAACCCTGGTGACGAATTCGCGTCACTATGATGCGCTTCTAAAAGCTTTAGAAGAAATCGAAAAAGTACAAATGGGAATCGACGCCGGACTAAGCGGTGATCTACTCGCTATCGATATTCGCGAGGCTTTGTATCACTTTGGCGAGATCACCGGGCAGGTGACCAACGACGAGCTGCTGGGTAATATTTTTGCGAATTTTTGTATCGGGAAGTAACATTTCTAGCCTTTTCAAGTCTAACTAAAAGACATTTTTAAGAGCTACAGCAGCAAATTATCCTGATGAAAAAAAATTATTTCGCACTAATTCTGGCAACCTTCTTTTCCTGTACAAACCATAAAGAGGCTTCCGATAAAAAAGTAGATACCCCTGTTGTTGAACGCGAAATACTTACTCCTGAATTTCAAACGATTTTGGATTCAGCAGGTGTTGAGGGCTCTATTCTAATCTATGATTTGAAGAATGACACCTACTATTCGAATGACTTTCAATGGGCCACGAAAGGAAGATTACCCGCTTCTACATTTAAGATTACCAATTCGATCATTGCGCTGGAAACCGGAGTTGTTGAAAACGACAGCACCCTATTTAAGTGGAATGGAGAAAAAAGAAGCTTAAAAGTTTGGGAGCAGGATTTAATACTCAAAGATGCTTTTCATTTTTCCTGTGTACCCTGTTATCAGGAAGTTGCTCGAAATATTGGTGCCCAACGTATGTCTGCATATTTAGACAAACTTGAATACGGAGCGATGGATGTGGATTCTACAAACATTGACATGTTCTGGCTCGAGGGTGGCTCCAAAATAAGTCAATTTCAACAAATAGATTTTTTAAAGAGATTCTACAAGTCGCAACTACCCATTTCTGAGCGTACGGAAAAGATCATGAAACGAATGATGATTCTGGAAGAAAATGAAAACTATACAC
>CEVK01035991.1_pt1 | contig 149314 bp, 135 predicted proteins | sample 531501 | NCBI WGS metagenome assembly CEVK01 (sample SAMEA2623794, study PRJEB7988) | marine metagenome | biome: marine biome (ENVO:00000447); feature: mesopelagic zone (ENVO:00000213); material: "saline water (ENVO:00002010), including plankton (ENVO:xxxxxxxx)" | depth 740 m | reverse complement strand
CGAGCCGTATCGCGAGAAGTTTGAAAATTTAATAGGGAGAAAGGTTGATAGTATTGAATTATACCCGGCCAGTGAAGGTTTTTTCGCATTTCAGGATTCACAAACCGAAAAAGGAATGCTTTTGCTCCTCAACAGCGGTATTTTCTATGAGTTTGTAAAAGCCGATTCCTTTTTTGATGAAAACCCTGAACGTTTGAGCATCACTCAGGTTGAACCTGGGGTAAACTATGTAATGATTATTTCTACCACCGCCGGCTTATGGGCTTATAATGTGGGAGATACTGTGATGTTTACTTGCTTAAAACCCTATCGGGTTGTCGTTACCGGGCGTATAAAGCATTTTATATCGGCCTTTGGAGAGCACGTCATTGGCAAAGAGGTTGAAGAAGCCTTAAGCGCCGCTGCACAAGAATATCAGGTTCAGGTAAGTGAGTTTACGGTTGCTCCGCAAATCAATCCGGCTTCAGGATTACCCTATCACGAATGGTTTATAGAGTTTGAACGGGAACCTCAGGATTTTGATGCTTTCGCGAAAGCGATAGATGAAAATTTACAAAAACAAAACAGCTATTACTTTGACCTCATCAAAGGTAATGTGCTCAAGAGGCTTGAGATACATAAAATCCCGGCTGGAGGTTTCAACACCTTTATGAAATCACAGGGAAAACTGGGAGGCCAGAATAAGCTGCCTCGCCTGTCTAACGACCGTAAAATCGCTGAGGCTTTAGAACAACTTAATTTTTAAAAAGTATATTTGGCTTTATGAGTTTATTAAAACAAGAAAGCAGAACACGTGCACAGGAGTCCTCTGCAGCCATTGAACGCATGTATATCACGATGCGACACCTATTTAACCGTGGGTTTTACAAACCTATGGGGGTTTCGGGTGATACCCTTCGGGAATCATTGCTCATTTTAAGACCAGAAATATACGGTACTATTGCAGACGAAAAGGTAGAACTTAACGGCCTTCTTTACGTCATAGATCGGTTGCCCGAAGGCATTGAAGAATGTCGCTATATCAATCTCACCAGTGATGAGGGGTATAAAGATTCTCATTTTAAGCCCATTGTTCCGCCAAAGCGTCGCCGCAATTGCTACCGCATTGACGAGGAGCAAATGAACATCGAAATCACTCGCGGGCGCTCGGAGATTTATGATATTCTCACCCACCTTACCTTCCTCTTTGTGGAGTCGCACAAGATTATGAAACGCGTGGTCATTAACGAAGAGGGGCATACCACACGCGATTGGAAAAAACTGGAAAAAGCCGTTCTTGATGAAGAACCGCTCAGCCGTCAGGATCGTGAAATTGCTCTTACACATACCGCAAATATTTTGGGCAGAACCTTTCAGGAAGTGTCTACTATTTATGGGAAATTTTCGGTATCTGATAATGAAAAACGCTTTTTAAGACTCATTTACTGGCTGGGTAAGCGTGCTATTGAAGAAGCTCTCGATAGCGACAAGCGCCTGGTTACGTTTTCACCCTTATTACGTGAACGTCTGGGTCATCACATACACGGGGAGATCTGGGCAAACGATATCAAAACAGAGCTTGATGCCAAGGGACTTCTAAATAGACCCATTCACATCATCAGTGCAAATATGCACAGCGTGATGAATACACTTTTTGCTCCCGTAGCCCTTGAGAAAGAAATAGCCAAAAAGGAAAACCTCGAGATTTATGAGACGCTGAGTAATCCCGGCAGTGCTAAACTACGTGCCCGTGTGGAGAAGACAGCTCAGCAAAACGGCATGATTTTCCTGCGCGATCAAAGTGGAACCAACATCGATGTGCAGATTTTTGATACTAAAAAATTAGATTTAAAGCAGAACAACTTCTGTAATAAAGCCTCATATCCCGAAGGCAAAGAGCCCGTAATCATTGTTATGGATTATGCTTTTGGTGAACAGGCTTACGAAACCATGGAAGAATTGCTCAAACCCTATGAAAACAAACGCGAAAATGTGCACCTTGATGTAAAGTCGATTTCCATAATGGGTAAGGCCGGAATTTTGGAAGGTGGCAAGGGTGATATTATGATCCCGAGCGCACATTTGTTTGAAGGCACGGCAGATAATTACCCCTTTGAAAACCAACTTAAAAAGGAGCATTTAGACGGGCATGGAATTTCGGTTTATGAGGGTGCAATGATTACCGTTTTGGGAACTTCGCTTCAAAACCGCGATATTTTGCGCTTTTTCTACGAAAGTACCTGGAATGTTATAGGCCTTGAGATGGAAGGCGCACATTACCAAAAAGCCATACAGGCTGCGGCAAAACTCCGCGGAAGCATCAGCGATAGCGTAAAAGTGCGATATGCCTATTATGCATCAGATAATCCGCTTGAGACAGGTAGTACTTTAGCTTCAGGAGGTTTAGGTACCACGGGTGTAAAACCAACGTATTTGATAACCGAGCGTATTTTAGAACAAATATTTAGCGAGTAATGGCAGAGCATAAGAATCAGGATGTAGATCTGTTAGATGTTTTCAAATGGCTAAAACAGCTCTGGGTTAATCTCTGGATTAATATCTATAGATTCTTTTTGTTTTTGATTCGAAATGCCCTAATAGTTGTGGTGCTTCTTGTTTTAGGTTTTGGTATAGGCTATGGTTTATCTTCTTTATTGAAATCAAAATATAAAGCGGAACTTATAATTAAACCAAATCTGAACACTACCTCGTATTTGTACCAAAAGACAGAGGAACTGGACAGTCGTCTGGTTTTTAAAAACTCAGATGGAAGTTTAACTGCTATTGATGCTATTGAGATTGAGCCTGTAAAAGATATTACAGACTTGCTTGAAAATTTATCTGAAATACCCACAGCAATCATTCCCGATGTAACCGATTACCGCGAAACGGAATCTGAATTTTACAAAAAAACTCTTTTTACTCCCGGCTATGCCTTTCATCGTATTGAAATCGTTGCAAAAGACACTACAGATCCGCGTGATTTACTTAGAAGTATGGAAGCCTCAACGTTTTTACAACAAAAGCTTCAGGCAGCTCGACTGAGTTTAAATACACAGATTACAGAAAATCAATTCTCGATAAATCAAATAGACAGTTTGTTGTTGAATCTCAACAATCAGCTTAAGCAAAACCAATCATCTTCGGCAACTACTCCGGTGATTTCCGTTTTACAGGGTTCTGACATTACCCAGCTTTATGCTTCCGTCTTAGAAAATAAAACAGAATTGCTTGAGCTTCAGGATGAACTCACCCAAAAGCGACTCGACCTGCAAGAGGTTTTCAAAATCTATTCGGTTTCAAGCTGGAAGTCAAAAGCTTCACTAAAAACCTACTTACCTATACTTTTGCCCTTGTTTTTTGTCTTTTGTTTTCTGCTTTTGAAATTTTTAAAGCGATTAAGAGGTAGATTACAGGAACTTTCAAATTCTTCAGTTCACTAGACCATGATAAATTTTAAGGAGTGAATTATTGCGGATTTTAATATCATAATGCTGAGCTTTTTCTAATCCGTTTTCAGATGCTTGAGTATAAAATTCGGAGTCTGATTCTAATTTCAGAAGAAGTTTGCGAAGTGTATTTGCGTCGCCTGGAGCAAAAAGGTATTGTTCAGAAGCAATCAAATCTTTGAGTCCGCCCACATTTGTTGCTAAAACGGGTTTACCGGCTGCCATTCCTTCTAAAACTGCCAGCCCAAAACCTTCATAATGGGAGGATAGAATGACCACACTGGTCATTGCATATAAGCTGGCGATTTCGCTTTGCTCTTTTAAAAAGATTACCCGGTCATTTAAGTCCATTTTAGCGCACAAGGATCGCGTTTCTGATAACAATGGTCCATTTCCCGCCAAAAGCAGTTTAAAACGCTTAGGCGTGTCTTTAAAAGCTTTCAAAAGCGTCTTGTGATCTTTCGCAGGGCGAAAACTGGAAACCTGCAGGCATATAAAATCGTTGTCCTCTAGACCATAATTTTTACGTAAAGCAGGCTGGGCATTTTGATATCTTGAAAGATTCAGGGCGTTATTGAGCACTACGTATTTGAAAGTATCTTTCGTTTTCAAATGAGAAATTACACTTTCTTTTACCGCCTGAGATACACAAAGTACCTTACTGATGCCTCGATAACACCACAAATCTATATATCGAAACAGCAAATTTTGCCTCTTTTTTACAATAGGACAATGCTCGGTATAAATCAGTTTGGAATGTGATTGGGTTAAAACCATTGCGAGTCTCACGTAATACAGGGAGGGTAGGAGGTGAACGTGAATCAGATCATAAGTTTTATTTTTTAGAATGCGGTTGAGCTCCCAAACCCCAAGCAAATTATATGGAGATTGATGTTGCAGCTCGATGAGGTTGATCTGACCTGCTTGATGAAGTTGTTCTTTTAGAAACGTTTCTTTTTTCGACAAGAGCACTAAATCTACCTGTAGATTTTCGCGATCTAAATGAAGCAGGGTATCTGTGAGCATACGCTCTGCCCCGCCGGTTATTAAATTATTGATGACGAAAAGGATATTCATGTTAAGCAAGTCAAAAGCATTCTGCGGGCGATACCGTATTTAAGTTGTACGTGCTATTTGTATCTTTCGCCCTTCGGTTGAAAAAAACCGTGGCTAAAGTATGCATAAAAAAGGGATCAACAAGTTGCGCAAAATCTTAGGTACAAAACTCTATAGTGGTGCTATGCTTATGATGTCTTTGCGCGTTGTGGGCGTACTGGCTCTTTTTCTGGTTACCCTGTATATCACAAATTCATTTGACTCTTATTTGGTAGGTCGCTATGAGTTTGCGCGTTCAACCATTTTTGTTTTAGGGAGTCTTATTCTTTTGGGAACAGATCAAACAATTTTATACTTCGCAGGCAGATTTAAAAGCCACGAAAACTTCAAGGCTCTGTTTCAAATTTACAAACGCATCCTGTTGATTATATTGGTTTTGAGCGTTTTACTTTTGAGCATTTTCTACAGTTTAATGCCTTATTTTTCGCGGCATTTCGCCAGCAGTCAGGATTCTATAGAGCTGATTTTTAAAGTGATTTTGAGCGTATTTTTCTATGCTGTTGCAATGCTTAATATTGAGTTTTTCAGAGCTTTGGGGCTTCAGGCAAAATCGGAGCTTTACCGTGGACTTTTCAGACATGGTTTGCTGTTTATAGGTGCAGTGGGCATTACTTTTAACTTTATAAACGAAGAAGTCGCTGAGGTTTTTTTAGGAAGTTATATTGTGGTTGCTTTAGTGACTTCGGTTGAGCTTATGTGGTTTTACCGAAAACGAAAAATTTTTGCCCAAAACAGTCCTAGAATAACTTACAAAACTTTATTTAACGCGACACTTCCGGTAGCTGTAAGCTCACTCGGCTTTTACCTTTTGATCTCGCTGGATGTGTTCTTTTTAAAGCTATATGAAGATTTTGAAACTCTGGCTTTTTATGGTATAGCATTAAAAATCATCTTCCTTATTGCTACGATCGTAAACACAGTTGCCTCTTTCTTGGCAGTTGAAATTGCTAATCTTTATTCCAACGATCAGAAAGCTTTACAGCAGCTTTTAAAACGAGGTGTGCGATTTATTGCGTTGTTGTCTAGCGTACTTACTGCTGTTATCATCATATTTTCAGACTGGCTTTTGTCTTTTTTTGGTCCGGAATACGTCAAGGCGTCTCATGCACTGATTATATTGGCAGCAGGGCACTTTTTAGCTTCGCTTTGCGGGGTAACAGCCACTTATTTGAACATGACAAAAAAGCAGAAAAGTTTGCAAAACATACTTATTGCTGCAGTAATTCTCAATGCCTTGCTCAACTGGGGGTTGATTCCCCATTTTGGGATTGAAGGTGCCGCAATGGCTTCGGCTGCAAGTGTACTTTTTTGGAATGTTTGTGGAGTATATTTAGCGTACCGAAAAGATCGCATTAAAATCTACCTGCATTAAACTTATGAATCGCTATCTCCCCAGATCTAAAGCTACATTTCTTGCCATTGCTGTTTTGACAGTGATTTTGGGTGTTTTGGCAACCTACTATTTACCGGTTCGTTTTTTCTATGATGCCCAGACCATTATAAATGATTACGATAATGAAAAGGGCTTCGTAGGGAGCTACCCGGTTACAATGTCTTTTTATGAATACACCGGTCTAGGAAGTTTACCCTTTCCGCTGGTTGCATTCATACAACTGATTATGCTACTGTGGGTCATTTATAAAATTGGAATACCAGAACATTTTGCCAGTCTCAATTTGAGAAATATTCTGGTGTATACAATGATTTTAATGCTGGCCTTCTATATTTCTATGCCTTCAAAAGAGTTTTTAACCTTCTTGTTTATTGGCTTAATTGTCGGGATTTTTCAGAAAAAAAGGTTTAGCGTTACAACAACCATCAGCATGGTATTTTTACTGCTAATTGCGTTTGGATTATGGTTCAGGCTGTATTATGCTATTCTACCGGTATTAACATTAATGATTTTTTATGCTTCCCGAATCAAAATCAAACAGCAGGTATTAGCTGGTTTGGTGACTGGATTTGTGGTTATGATTTTCATTTCGCTTTCATACGGATTTTTAAAGGGAGAATTTTTGAGCGAAAGCACCCGCGAAGCTTTAAATGCAGAACGACTTGGAAAATTAGCAACCAACTCGGTAATCAACTCACCGGTAAAACCCGATACCTGGTACGGCGAAAGCTTCAGCATCCTTTACGGGTTTATTTCGGTAAACATACCTGTAAATGGGTTACGACATATTTTAAAGCCGCAAATTCTGCTATTTATAGCATGGCAACTGCTTTTTACGCTTTATTTGTTTTGGCTTTTTAAAAATGCGTTAAAATCAAAAAGGAAGAATAGCCTTGAGATTTGGATTTTCAGTCTCGTATTTAGCTATTTCATTCTTCAAGGGGTATTTGAACCTGATTTAGGATCTGCCGTCAAACATAAAATTGGGATACTACCCCTTCTATATTACATACTCTACTATGATGATTTCAGAAAGAACATACCGGTTTAGCTATAATCTTTGGCTGGTAATTCTGGGAGCGTCTTTGATATTTAGGGTTCCCGCAACGGTTTTGTTGATCATTTTTGCGGCATACAATCTGTTTTTCTATAAGCGCATGAAATTCACTGCGTATCGTGTGTTTATTATCCTATTAATTGCCAGCCCATTTCTACTCGATTTGCTCTTTTTTTGGAATAATGATAGTCTGGCAGCAGGTTTAAAACACGGAGAAAAGCGCCTTGCCCTGATCCTGCTTCCGGTATGTCTACTCAGCCAGACATATCGTTTTAATACCTTTAGAGTGCTGCGTTATTATGCCTGGTTAGTTACACTCCTTGTTTTTATTTGCTTACTTCGATTTGCCTGGATAGAGTCTGAGTTGTTTCTCAAATATCTCAATGGTAACGAACTTTGGGAAATGGGTTATGCCTTCGCAAAATCTACAGGAAACCACGCTCCGGCGCTTAATATGCATATGGCTTTTGTAGTGGTGATCAATTTCTTTTTTATTGTACATCGGTCTCAAAATTCAGGAATGTGGAGTTTGATTTTGCGCATACTCTTTTTTGTGATTTCAGTGATTTTACTGCTTTACATAAATACGAGACTGGCAATCGTTTTTGCCTTTATAGGGATGATTTTGGTGGGTGTATATCAAAGCAAAAAATTATTCAGCCCTCAGATACTTAAGAAATTGGCTCTGGGAATTTTAATTTTTGGTGCGCTAGGTGTTGGCTTTGTAAAGCTCTTTCCATATAGTACCCAGAAATTTTCTTCCGTCACTTTTGCACATATGGATAAAGTGGGGAGGCTTGATGAACTCGAGCATCCTGAGGAAACGGTTTTTAATGGTCTCGTTACAAGACTCAGTATTTGGAAAACAGCACTACAAGTTGCACAAAACAATCCTTGGGTTGGAGTAGGAAGTGCAGATGGTAAAAAAGAATTGATAAAACAGTATAAACGCACGAATCAGCAGTTTTTAGCTAAATATGAGTTTCCTGCTCACAATCAATATCTTGATTTTTGGATCAAATTTGGATTATTAGGACTGCTGGTAAGTTTTCTGTACATGGGCCTGTTTTTATATGTGGGAATACAAACGAGGCAGGTGCTCTGTATTTTTCTTTTTCTACTGTTTGCCGCTGCAAATATGGTTGATGATTTTTTAATTCGTTTTGACGGAATTGTATTTAGCGGGCTTTGGATTTCCTTTTTTGCGCAGAATTATATTTTAGATTTTGAGCATAGAAAGCGAGCCGAGACTCTTTAAGAATTGACAAGGAATTATCTGGGGCTTTGAAGATAAAGTTCGGTCAGTTTATTAAAATTAGTTGTAGAGTCAAACAGTATGCGATTGCGTTTTGCTGCGGCCTCACCCATTTTCTCACGTACTTCTACAGACTGTAGCGCTTTTAGGCAAGTTTGAAATTCTTCTGCTTTTTCAAATAAATATCCGGTCTTGCCCGATTTTATAATGTCTTTGTTGCCAATAATATTGGTTGCAATTACCGGAATTTTGCGTGAAGCCGCCTCCAGGACAGCAATCGGCAAACCTTCCCAAAGCGAGGTTTGTAAATACACATCCAGTTTTTCAAGCCAGGCAATTCCCTTCTGATTTTCTTTAAACCAGCCTGTAATTGTGATATTTGAAGCGGTAAGTAAATGCCTAAGTTCACCGTCACCTATCCAGATAAATTCAATTTCCGGATTGCTTAAGGCAAGTTGATTAAAAAGTGCCGGATCACGCTGGGCTGTGGTACGGGCCAGTATTCCGATTTTTTCAATTTTAGAATTTTTGGTTTTGGTAATCGGTGCAATTTCCTGATGATTAATTCCATTTCGCACTAATACTGCTTTTCCAAATTTCTTTGAATGATAAAGCTCTGTATCGCCGCAGGCGACTATGGTGCCACCACAAATTTTTTGGCTAAAAAACTCTATAGCGTAGAACAGGCCTCTCTTGAATGTACTCACATCTTTTCTGAGAAACGAATACCCGTGAGGAGTGTAAAAAAGCTTTGCCTGAATACCTCTTGAAAGCAAATGAGCAAAACGTCCCAGTATTCCGGCTTTTGAGGAATGTACGTGTAGAATATCGGGCTTGATATGAAGCAGTTCCTTTCGGATCATTTTAAACGCCTTGTAATCTCCTGAAGGATTGATCTCCCGCATCATCGGTATTACGATAAGGTTCGTTTGCGGGTGAAAATCTTGTGCTATGCGGTCCGGATCAATTTGTTCGCGCTTGTCACTATAGATAACGGTTACATCAAAGCGCGGGTCTGCGGCCAAAACTTGAGTCAGATTGATGAAATAGGTATATACACCGCCTCCCAAAGCTTCAACAAGGTGCACAATCTTAATTTTCTGCATAGATATAGGTTCAGGTCCTGAAATATCCTTTCAGGCTTTAGGAGCTTTTTCGGGGCGAAAAGATATTATCATAATTTGAAATAGCGTAGGTCATTTCCATTTTATTTGAATATGTGTTTAAGAGCTTAGCGCTTACCGAAAATCTTTTAGTAATTTTAGCTCGTTTACCCCTTTTGGAATTACAGTATTTATGAACGAAAAGTCCATCAGACACAATTACCTGCTACAGCCGGCCATTGCGCTTTTTGATATCGTCGTAATTATAGTAAGTGCATTTTTACTGCACTTACCCACCCATGCTTTCCTGATTTTTGCAGTTTACAGCGTCTTTGGCTGGCTCATTACTACTGTGGGTTTTGGATTTTATAAAGTTTATAGATTTACGCCACTTGTACGTATTTTGGGGCTCATAAGCCGGCAATTATTTCTTGTTTTATTGTGTACGCTTTCTTTCTTCGGGATTTTTAACGAAATCGATATCGCTTTAATCGATATACTGAATTATCTGTCTGTTTCGATGATTAGTATAGCACTTTTTAAAATACTAGTTTTTAATCTGCGTAAAAAATTTAGAACACGACTGGGTGCTGATTATGTACGTGTTGTAATCATTGGCCGAAATGCTAAAACCGAAAAGCTAAAAGATTTTTTCAACTATAATAGGGCATACGGCTTTAAAATGCTTCAGAACTTTGATCTTAAAAATGAGCAGATCAGCCTAAATGAGATACAGAATTACGTTTTGGAAAATACAATAGAAGAGGTGTTTTGTTCAATTTCCGAACTTAACAATGCCGAAATTAAACAGCTCATTGATTTTGCAGACAATCATTTGGTCAAAGTAAAATTCCTTCCAGACAACAAGGATATTTTTACAAAAAAGATGGATTTTCAATACTACGGTTATACACCTATACTTGCGCTGCGCACGCTTTCTCTCGATTCTCCCATTAATATGTTTTTAAAGCGTTTGCTGGATGTTTTAATTTCGGTTCTCGTGGTTGTAGGTGTTTTGTCCTGGTTAACTCCCCTTCTGGCAATCATCATTAATTTAGACAATAAAGGGCCCTTATTTTTTAAACAGTTGCGCACGGGTCTTGACGGTAAGGAGTTTTATTGCTATAAATTCAGATCTATGGCGGTCAATTCTGACGCGAATAAGCAACAGGCAAGACGTGACGATCGTCGTACCACACGTGTAGGTAGGTTTCTAAGGCGCACCAGTCTTGATGAGTTTCCGCAGTTTTATAACGTTTTGATGGGTAACATGTCTGTTGTTGGCCCCAGGCCGCATATGCTGAGTCATACCATTGATTTTGCCTCACAAATAGATAAATTTATGTTGCGACATCTCGTAAAACCGGGAATTACAGGTCTTGCTCAGATAAGTGGGTACCGTGGAGAGATCGAAACCAAACATGATATCAAAAACCGCGTACGACTCGATATCTTTTACGTAGAAAACTGGTCTATCTTGATGGATCTGCGTATTATCGCTAAAACATTTTTACAGGTCATCTATGGCGATAAAAAAGCCTATTAACGCTCCATTAATCTCAATTGTAACGCCTTGTTACAACTCGGCTGCGTATATCGAAGCGACTGTAAAATCCATTAAAAATCAAAGTATTACAGACTGGGAGTTATTGCTGGTAGATGACGGCTCTATAGATCAAACGCTGCAGATTATAAGTAAACTGGCAGCAGAGGACGCACGCATTTCCTATTTCAGGCAACCAGAGAACAAGGGTCCGGCGGCTGCTCGTAATCTGGGTATTAAAAAGGCAAAGGGTGATTATTTAACCTTTATTGATGCTGACGATTTGTGGTTTCCACAGTTTTTGGAGCGCAGTCTTGAGGCTACCCGGAAGCACGCTTTTGTTTTTAGTTCGTACCAGCGTCTTGATGAAAACCTGCAACCCTATCTTTCTGATTTTATCGTACCGAAACGTGTAAGCTATACAGATATTTTGAAGAGCAATTCGATAAGTTGTCTTACCGCTTTTATTGATATTTCCCAGCTTGGTAAAAAGTATATGCCTTTGATTAAAAAGCGACAGGATATGGGTTTGTGGCTACAGTATTTAAAGCAAACCGGCTTCGCATACGGTATTCAGGAGCCACTTGCCGTTTACCGAATACGCAAAAATTCGCTTTCGCGTAATAAAGCAGCCTTGCTCAAATATCAATGGCAGTTCTATAGAGAATTTGCTGAACTAAATCCTATACAATCGGCCTATTATATGGCGTGCTGGGCGTACAATGGCTTTGTGAAATACCGCAATTAAAAACTTCGGGTGAATTGCTTCAGTTTACCGCGAGTGCTTCGGTCTAAATTTGTTTTTCGTTCTATTTTAATGGTTACATCCTGCCCGAAATAATGCAACAACGCCCGTTTTATTTTTTGAATTTCCGCTTCGGCGAAAGCTTTATCTGCCACATATTCTACTTCAAAACGATCAGGCTTTGACTGATTGATGACAAATTCTTTTACCGAGCCGGTATCACTAATAATTTCTTTGGTTACATAGTAAAATGCAAGAGCCGGAATCTTTTTTCCGTCAGGCAACAGCGCATAATCCCCAATACGGCCTTCCAGCTTGCTTAAAACCGGCAAGCCATCCTTAAAATTTAAAGTACCAAGATCACCTAGTTCATAACGGATAAACGGATGTGCCTTATTGAATAGCGCAGTAATCACGATTTTCCCCGAAACACCTTCAGCTACAGGCCGATTATGCTCATCCAGAATTTCTACATAAATCAGCCTTGAGTCTATCTTCAAACTACCACTCGCTTTACCAATGGCAATGATTCCGGTTTCTGAGGCACCGTATTCATTGATAATGGGAATGCCAAACTGGTTTTCAAGTAACTGTAAATCTTCCGGAAACAGCATTTCGGCTGTGACAATGCAGTGCGTGAGGCTCGGGCAAATTTCTTTTAGAATCACACCTTTTTCGGCTAAAAACCGGGCAAAAAGCACCAACGAACTAGTATAACCGTTGAGGTACCCGTATTTTTTAGTCTTAAAATGACGAATGAAGTTTTCAAAATTTTCTGACGAAGTATTAAAAATGGGAAAGCGGTAACGGTTTCCCAAAACGTCTTTAAAACGCTCTTTGTAATGTTCCACACCGCTTTTAGGAATACCGTAAAAACGAGCTTCTGGCAAAGCGATATCGATGCCCAGTCCTGTATATAAATCCTGTATGGAAGCCCACGTCAACGCGTGTGCAAATTTATCTTTAGCAAAAATGAATGGATTCCCCGATGAGCCAGAGGTCTTGTGTTTATGAATATTTTTTTCTGAAATGCCCAGAGCCAGTCGGTTTTTGAGCGGTTGTTGTAAATCGCTTTTGGTCAACACCGGCAGGGAATCCCAATCGGTAAATTTTCCGGCTAAATCCTGATAAAAAGGGTTTTTGCTTAGGTGATGCTCGAGAATTTCAGCTTTTTTAGTTTCGGCATACGCCGAATAATCCCGTTCTAGTTCAGCCTGCAGCTGCTGCAGTTTGCTTTTTGCGGCTGCGATGGGATAGCCGCTAAGGCGCAGACTGAGGTTGGTTAAATTCACAAGACTAAAATTAGTAGGTCAATTTACAAACATTTATTTTTGGGGCTTAATTAATTTTTAAGCTCATCTGATGCATATTCTAATTCTGGGCGCCGGCGGGCGTGAACATACATTTGCCTATAAAATCGCTCAAAGTCCTAAATGTGAAAAGCTTTTTGTAGCTCCGGGTAACGCCGGTACAGCCGGTATCGCAACTAACGTTCCGGTTTCGGTAACCGATTTTGAAGCGATAAAAAAGCTGGTTTTACAGGAAAATATTGATATGGTTGTCGTTGGCCCAGAAGATCCGCTGGTACACGGGGTGTATGATTTCTTTAAAAATGATAAGGAACTCGGGCAGGTTGCGGTTATTGGTCCGTCAAAACGCGGAGCGTTACTGGAAGGCAGTAAAGAGCGGGCTAAAGAATTTATGGCCATGTACAATATTCCCACGGCAGCTTATGAGAGTTTCAAAGCCGAAAGCCTGGAGGCCGGAAAAGCATTTCTCGAAGAGCTTAAGCCTCCTTACGTGCTTAAAGCAGATGGACTGGCAGCCGGGAAAGGCGTGGTTATCCTGAATGATCTTGATGAGGCCAAAGCAGAATTGGCAGATATGCTCACTAATAAAAAGTTTGGTGCTGCCAGCGAAACGGTAGTAATCGAAGAGTTTTTAGACGGTATTGAGCTCAGCGTTTTTGTGCTTACAGATGGTAAAAATTACATCACTTTGCCTACGGCGAAAGATTACAAACGCATTGGTGAGGGGGATAAAGGCCTGAATACTGGTGGTATGGGAGCAGTTTCTCCGGTTCCATTTGCAGATGTGGCTTTTATGGAAAAAATCGAAAATCGAATTGTAAAACCTACGATTGAAGGTCTAAAGGCTGAAGAAATTGAGTACAAGGGCTTTATTTTTATCGGACTTATCAAAGTAGGGGATGACCCTAAAGTGATTGAATACAACGTGCGTATGGGTGACCCGGAAACTGAAGTTGTGCTGCCGCGTATCAAGAACGATCTAGTAGAAGTATTTGAAAAAGTTGCTGCGCAAAAATTAAACGAGGTCAATCTGGATTTAGATCCCAGATCTGCGGCTACCGTGATGCTCGTTAGCGGCGGCTATCCCGAAAGTTATGAGAAAGGTAAGGTTTTAACCGGATCAGAAACAGTTGAAGATTCACTGGTTTTTCACGCGGGCACCAGCCTCAAGGATGATGAGGTGATTACCTCGGGGGGTCGTGTGATGGCGGTAACTTCACTTCACGATGATTTTAGGGAAGCGCTTAAAACATCCTATAAAAATATTGAGAAAATCAAGTTTGACAAGATGAACTACCGCAAAGACATCGGTTTTGATCTTTAAAACAGCATTTTATTTCAATAAAAAAGCCTGCACATTGCAGGCTTTTTTAATATGATAAGGGAACAAAAATTAGTTGTTGAGGTTGTGATGTTCCTGACTGTCAAATTTATTAAGTTGCATACACCAGTAAACAAATGCTGCTGATACGATTAAGATAAAAACAACGTTGATAAGGTTTGCAGCCAACCAGCTTTCATCCTGCAATTGACGTAACCAGTCAAGTGGTTTAAAAGCCACATTAACAAAAAAATCCTGAATTCCGTAAAATAAATCTTTCAATTCCATAATTGTATACTTTTACATCCTGATTAGGAATGCCGCAACTGTTATTTTAAAGTGTGCGTTGCAAAAATAGAAAAAACTACAATGCTAACAAGCTTTTTTGGTGCTTCAAAACCTATAAATTTCGCAGTAATCTTATTGGGGGTTATCTTGTTTCTTGCAGGATATTACATACTTTCAGATTATTATGAGCTTACAGCCCTTAGCGTGTTAAGTCGATTTATGGTTTTATTGTTGTATTTGTTTTCGCTTGGGGTGCTCAATTTTGTGGTAAAACGGAACACTCTTACTCGAAGAACAACCTACATTGTCTTTTTCTTCGCCTGTTTTACACTGGCCATTCCACAGACTTTTTTTAATACGAAAATTATACTTTCCGGCTTATTTGTGCTGTTAGCCTTGCGTCGCATTATAAGTCTCAAATCAGAAAAGGATCAGAAAAAGAAAATCTTTGACGCCGCCTTCTGGATTGCCATCGCCTCCCTGTTTTTCTTCTGGAGTTTGCTTTTTCTGGTGGTGTTGTATTTTGCCATTTTATTTTATGCTCCTAACGAATACCGAAACTGGTTGCTTCCGTTTGCGGGCCTATTTACTGTTTTCATTTTAACATTTACCATAAGCCTCTATTATGAGGGCGCTGCAGTATTTGCGCGCAATTATGTGCAATTACCCACCTACGATTTTTCGGCCTATAACAACCTGAGGCTCCTATTACCCACTTCATTTATAATAACGCTATATCTATGGTGCGGTTTTAGATATGTATCGCAAATAAGTGACGTAAGCCAAAAATTAAAGTCATCTTATCTCCTTACGTTTATAAGCTCTGTAGTTGCCTTAATAATCGCAATTATTCTTGCTCCTGAACGGGACGGTAGCGAATTGTATTTTTTGTTTGGACCCTTGGCTATTATCACAGCTAATTATATAGAAACCAGTAGCGGTTTTTGGTTTAAAGAAATGATGATGTGGCTGGCACTGCTTATGCCTTTTATTGCAGTCTTATGGGGCGCTTAGATTTACAGGTTATTGAAAACCAACTAAAAAAGCGCTGGGCCTATCCTGAGCACTGGTTTCAAAAGCAAAATGATCTCTGGGATTCGCGCAGCAATTTTATTTATAATTCGCCAGATTTTGAGAATTTAATTTCAAGTATTAATCAGGAAGCAAAACTGCACAGTCTTGATGTTCAAATGTTTTTTCAATATGCAGTTAACCGCTGGTATAATTACTGGAGCGCCCGCGCTGTAGAACAGATATTTTGTGATATTCCGGGAGTTTTGCCGGCAAAAAATGCAAAAGACCGCCTGGTCGATTTTAGTATAGACGGAATTAATTTTGACCATAAGACCTCTGTTTTTCCTAGAGGCTTTGGTAAAGATCTCGCTTTCGCGAAAGCAAATCTTACTGCACTTATAAACTGGCTTTATGCCAATCAAAGTACCGGGAAGCGTTATCACCGATCAAATCGACTTTTTCTAGTGGTTTTTAAAAAAGACGGCAGGCACTATCAATTAAAGGCAGAAATCTCCTGGTTGCAAAAGCTTATTGCAGATTATGTGAGTACTTTTGACAGCTCAAAATTAGTTGCGGTCTCAACACCTGATCAAAAAACCGCATTTTCAGACATTATCTGGGCTGTTCGATGAATTATATTGGTTCAAAATATAAACTCTCTTCCTGGCTGCTTAAAAGCATCAAGCACGTATGTGGTAACGATTTATCAAGTCTTGTTTTTTGTGATTTGTTTGCAGGTACGGGTAGTGTGGGGCGTAGTTTTAAACCTATGGTGCAAACGGTCATCGCAAACGATCTGGAGTTTTACAGTTATGTTTTAAACCGAAATTATATCGGCAACAATGAGTCTATTGATGCTTCAGCCTATATTGAAGAATTAGAAAGCCTTCCGCCTGAAGATGGTTTTATCTATAACACCTATAGCGAAGGCGGAGCATCGGGGCGTTTGTATTTTTCGGCCGAAAATGGCAGGAAAATAGACGCTATCCGCAGCCAGATTGAAGCTTGGTTTTCGCAAGGCAAAATAGACGAAGACCTGTATTTTTTTCTCCTGACCAGTTTGCTTGAAAGCGCCGATAAGGTTGCCAATACGGCTTCAGTTTATGGGGCTTATTTGAAAAAACTGAAAAAATCAGCTCAAAAACCACTGACGCTCAAACCTGCTGATTTTGAAATCACTTCGGGGAATCATTCGGTTTACAACCAAAACAGCAACGAACTAATAAAACAGATTTCAGGCGATATTCTATATCTGGACCCCCCTTATAATTCACGCCAATACGGGGCAAATTATCATGTGCTCAATACTATTGCAAAAAAAGATACCTTTGTACCCAAAGGAAAAACCGGGTTGCGCACCTATAAAAAAAGTGCTTTTTGCAGCAAAAATGAGGTGGCTGCAGCATTTGAAACGTTGATTAAACAGGCACATTTTAAAACCATCTTTTTAAGTTATAACAATGAGGGTTTAATGCCTGCCGAAACCGTAAAGGCAATTATGCGGCAATATGGCAAATACGATTTGGTCACCACGTCTTATCAGCGTTTTAAAGCCGATAAAACCGAAAATCGCAATCATAAAGCAACCGGTACAACTGAATATTTACACATTTTAGAAAAATAACCAGCCATGATAACACATACCGCAAAACGTATTTTTGAACGTGCTGTAGACGATTACCACATAAAAGACCGTGTAGATCAACCCTTTGACAATCCATATGATACTGATGTTGACTTTTTAGAGCATTTGCTGTATCGCAAAGCCTGGATTGACACTGTGCAATGGCATTATGAAGATCTTATTCGCGACCCAAATATTGACCCTGTAGAAGCCCTTGAGCTAAAACGTAAAATCGATGCCTCAAACCAGGACCGCACCGATATGGTGGAGTATATAGATAGTTACTTTCTTAAACTGTATCGCAATGTAGAGCCTAATGATTCGGCAACGATAAATACAGAAAGTCCTGCCTGGGCGCTGGATCGCCTGGCCATTCTTACCCTGAAGATTTATCATATGGAAGAGGAGGCAAACCGCGAAGACGCTTCAGACGAGCATAAAATCGCCTGCCAGAATAAGCTTGATGTACTTATTGAGCAGCGCGTAGATTTATGTACTGCGATAGATACCTTGGTACGTGATATAGAGAGCGGCGACAAGTACATGAAAGTCTATAAGCAGATGAAAATGTACAATGATGATGAGCTAAACCCGGTGTTACGCAGCCAGAATAAAAAATAGATGACGGTTGCCCAAAATCCCCACATTCTGTGCATACGGCTTTCTGCAATGGGGGATGTGGCGATGACCGTACCCGTATTAATAGCCTTGACACGTACCTACCCCAATCTGGAGGTCACGGTAGTGTCAAGGCCTTTTTTTTTACCTTTCTTTGAGCCGTTGGAGCGCGTACATTTTTTTGGTGCTGATGTTAAGGGCACGTACAAAGGAGCCGTTGGGCTCTATAGACTCTATAAAGATCTGGAGCCCAGCCGATTTACGGCAATCGCCGATTTGCACAATGTGATCCGCTCCAATGTACTGCGATCTTTTTTCCGCCTACGCGGAAGCAAATCGGCACAAATTGATAAGGGTAGGGCTGAAAAGAAAGCCTTAACACGAGAGCACAATAAGGATTTTAGACCACTCAAAAGCACCCACGCACGTTATGCCGAAGTATTTGAAAAGCTGGGCTATCCGGTACAATTAACCGGCAACGAGCTCCTGGCAAAACAACCCATTACTGATAGCATTCGTGCTCATGTAGGTCACGAGCCGCAGAAATGGCTAGGTATAGCGCCTTTTGCTGCACACGCCGGCAAGCACTATCCGTTGGAGTTGATGGATGCTGTTTTAGCTCAATTGAATAAAGAACCGTATAAAATTATTTTGTTTGGCGGCGGGGCCGAAGAAACACAGACCCTGCAAAGCTTTGCTGACAAATATCCCAATTGTGTTTCGGTGGCGGGCAGATTCAGCTTTGCTGAAGAATTGGCCCTCATCTCCCATCTTGACGCCATGCTGGCGATGGATAGTGGCAATGGGCATCTTGCCGCGCTTTTTGGAATTCCAGTGGTGACGATGTGGGGGGTGACGCATCCGTATCTGGGCTTTACGCCATACGGTCAACCAGAAGAAAATCAATTGCTATCAGATCGCAAGCAGTTTCCGGCAATTCCCACTTCGGTTTATGGCAATAAAGTCCCTGCGGATTATGAGAAAGCGATGTACAGCATTAAACCGCAACAGGTAGTTGATCGTATCAAAACGATTTTAGCGTAAACTATCCTGTACAGGTGATCTCTTTTTTTACTTCCGATTATCAGATTTGGGCGTGACCCTACGGGTCGGGCTATTCGCTACAAGTTTATGCCCAATAAAATGGGCATAAAGCTTTTCACTTCTATCCCTCACGCGATTTTCAACATTCAATTTTACGAGTATACTTTTTAATATCTCTTTAAAATGCTATGGTCATTTTAAAAGCTAACTTTAAAATTCAATAGTTAATTATGAAAGCACCGCTCACGCAATTACTTAAGATAAAACACCCTATTATAATGGCACCTATGTTTCTGGTGTCTAATGTGGCTATGGTCAAAGCGGCAATGCAGGCCGGGATCGCAGGCTGCATACCCGCGCTCAACTACCGCACCCTGCCCGAATTACGGGAAGCAATCAACGAACTAAAAGCCACAAAGACCTCAGGAGGCGCTTTTGGCTTTAATCTCATTGTCAATAAATCAAACACAAAATATCCTGATCAGTTAGCGGTTTGTTGCGAATTGGGTTGTGATTTCATCATTACCTCGTTAGGAAATCCCAAGCAGGTGATTGAAGAAGCTCATAAAAAGGGAATTCTCGTTTTTTGCGATGTTGTCAATTTGGAGCAGGCCAAAAAGGTAGAAGCTCTAGGATGTGATGCTATAATCGCTGTAAATAATGAAGCCGGCGGTCATCGTGGAGATATTTCGCCTAAAAACTTAATAGAAACGCTCAATGCTGCTGTAAATATTCCTGTGATTTCTGCCGGTGGTGTGGGAACTCGTGCAGACCTGGAAGAAAAAATGAGTTTTGGAGCAGCCGGGGTCAGCATCGGGAGTCCGTTTATAGCTTCAGAAGAAGCCGGGGTTTCGCAGGAATACAAGCAAGCATGTGTGGATTATGGGGAACAGGACATTGTAATGACTCAAAAGATTAGCGGTACGCCCTGTACAGTAATCAATACACCTTATGTGCAGGAAATAGGTACCGAGCAAACCTGGATTGAAAAACTGCTCAACAAAAATAAGTGGCTCAAGAAATATGTAAAAATGCTGCGCTTTTTAAAAGGAACCAATATGGTGACCAAAGCCGCAACCGAAGCCACCTACAAAACCGTATGGGTTGCGGGCCCCACCATCGAGCATACCAAAGCCATTGAACCGGTTGAGAAAATCATTGCACGATTTGTCTGAGATCTTGCTGAACTCGTCTAGATGAAACCCGCAAAAAAACTAAAATCCTCACCCTTTTTTAAAACAGGTGAGGATTTATTTTTTAAAGCGAAGCTTTTGAGCATTCCCACTTAGGGTCTGGCTTAAATGTCATCATAATCAACCGTCAGCGTAGCTGAGGTAGCTAAAGCCTGGCAGGTTAAAATAAGTCCTTCTTCAACCTCGTCATCAGTCAGGATCTGGTTTTTACGCATCACTGCGGTACCCTCAGTGATACGCGCAATACAGCTACTGCAAATACCACCCTGGCAGGAGTGCGGCGCATCAATATCGTTTTCCAATGCAGCATCAAGAATCACTTTATCCTGTGGGATTGTTAACTCAAACTCCTCATCATCACAGATGATTTTTACCTGAGTGATTCCATCTAGTGATTCCGCAATTTCCTCACCGTCATCAGAACTGGTAAAAAGTTCAAATTTCACTTTATCGTCTGTAACACCGTTTTCTTTTAAAACTTCAGAAACCCCGTTGATCATTTCTTCAGGTCCGCAGAGGAAAAACTGGTCAAAATCGTGAGACTTGAATTTGTTTTTCAGCACAAAATTAACTGTAGCTTTTTCAATTCGGCCAAAATGCGCATCGGTCTCCTGCTTGCGGCTGTAGATAAACTCAATAAAAAGACGCTCCGGATACTTCAATTGTAACTCAAGCAACTCTTTGTGAAAAATGGTTTCTTCAACGGCCCTGTTTCCGTAAGCTAAAACAAACCGGCTTTTAGGCTCTTCTTCCAGTATGGTTTTAAGGATTGAAAGTACAGGGGTAATTCCGCTTCCGGCAGCAAAAGCTGCATAATCTTTTTGATTATCAGGATTGGTTTCTATGATGAATTTTCCTTCAGGCGGGTGCACTTCAAGCGACTCACCCACGTTTAGTTTATTATTGGCTAAAACCGAAAAGGTTCCGCCTTCTACTTCTTTTACAGCCACTTTTAAAATTCCGCTTTGCGGAGTAGAGCATAGCGAATACGCACGACGGACTTCTTTACCTTGAATTTTGGTTTTCAAAGTAATGTATTGGCCCGCTTTAAAACTGAACTCTTCTTTCAGGTTTTGAGGGACTCCAAAGGTGATGCTCACTGCTTTATCGGTCTCTCGGGTAATATCTTGTATGGTTAGTGCGTGAAAATCGCTCATGGTTCAAAAAATTTGGGCAAAAATACAAAGCAAGCCGGTTTTGAGGCGTAACATTTTTATAATTTTCGTACTAATGCAGGGACGCTAAGCCAAAAAACTTAAATAAATGATCAAACATTTTATAAATCTGGAATGGAAAAGCTTTTTTAGATCTGCGGCTTTTCAAACCAATCTGGTACTCAAAATTTTTATGGCGCTTGGGGCGCTATATTTCATTGGCATTTTTACACTTGCGGGTGTTGGCGCCTATTTTGGTCTTGAAAAAGCCGGTTATGAGCCTTTGCAAACGCTTAATCGGTTTATGATTTATTATGTGATCTTAGACCTGATTATTAAGTACTTGCTGCAAAAAATGCCGGTGGTCAATATAAAACCCCTGCTTTTGTTGCCTTTTAATAAGTCTAAGATTGTTGATTTTGCCCTGGGTAAAACCATGCTGTCTTTTTTCAATATTGTACACGCGTTTTTCTTTATTCCGTTTAGTATCGTGTTGTTAGGGCAGGGTTATGATCCGCTTCACGTAATTACCTGGCACCTGGGGATGATGGCGCTTATTTATGTAAACAACTTCATCAACGTGTTTCTCAATGATGCGATGGCTTTGGTTGCAGGTCTGGGTTCTGTTATTCTGGGACTTGGTGCCCTTCAGTATTACGGAATTTTTGATGTAACACCTTACGTAGCTCCATTCTTTCAGGGGTTGTATGACACGCTGTGGATGTTTGCCATCCCGGTGATTGCAGCGATTGCGTTATACAAGGTAGCACACAGCTATTTTCTAAAGCGCCTGTATCTGGATGCCGGTCTGGCTGTAAAAGCCCAAAAAGCATCGACCGAGAATCTGGATTGGTTAAATCGCTTTGGTAAAACAGCAACCTTTTTAAAGAACGACATTAAACTCATTAAACGGAACAAACGCTCTAAAACAACGGTAATCGTGAGTGTTTTGTTTTTGTTTTATGGACTGCTCTTTTTTACCGGAGCAATTGAAGTCTATGACACCCCATTCTTTAAAATATTTGCCGGCATTTTTGTTACAGGCGGTTTTCTGTTCAGTTTTGGGCAGTTTGTGCCCAGTTGGGACAGCTCCTATTACCCGCTGATGATGACACAAAACATCAAATACCAGGAATATCTAAAATCTAAATGGATGCTGGTTGTTCTGGCAACTGCGGTTTCTACCGTTTTGGGACTAGGCTATTTGTATTTTGGCTGGGAAGCTTACGCCGCAGTTTTGGTAGGCGGTATTTACAATATGGGCGTAAACGGCCACGTCGTGCTACTGGGTGGTGCCTATATCAAAACACCTATTGATTTAACCAGCAATAAAAAGGCCTTTGGAGACAGTTCGGCATTTAATGTGAAAACGTTGCTGATTACCATTCCTAAATTGTTGTTGCCAATTGCATTATACGCCATTGGGCATTTTACGCTGGGGCCGGTTTTTGGTTATGCTTTGGTAGCCCTGGCAGGTGTCGCCGGATTTGCATTTAGAGATTTTATGTTCAAAAAAATTGAAGGAGTTTATAAAGCCGAAAAATATAAAACGATAGCTGCATATAAGCAGAAGAACTAGAGCCCTCCCTCGGTCCCTCCCAAATAGGAGGGAAGCTTTAATAACCACTAAAAATTGAAATTATGATACATATTCACGATTTATCAAAAACCTATAGCGGCGTTACTGTTTTAAATATCGAAGAATTGCACATCCCAAAAGGTGAATCTTTTGGCCTTGTAGGAAATAATGGTGCGGGAAAAACCACACTTTTTAGCGCGTTACTTGACCTGATTCAGCCCACAACGGGCTATATTCAGAATGGGGAAAGCAAGGTTAATGAAAGCGAAGCCTGGAAATCGCACACGGCTTCCTTTATTGATGAAAGTTTTTTAATCGGGTATCTTACGGCTGAAGAATACTTCTACTTCATTGGGGAATTACGCGGACAAAATAAAGCAGATGTAGATGCCTTACTCTCCGGTTTTTCTGACTTTTTTAATGATGAAATCCTGGGCAAACGCAAGTATTTACGTGATTTGTCTAAAGGAAATCAAAAGAAAGTAGGCATTGTTGCCACGCTTATAGGTAATCCCGATGTGATTATTCTGGACGAACCTTTTGCTAATCTGGATCCTACTACACAAATACGTTTAAAAGGAATCATAAAAAAACTGGTAACCGATCGGGATATTACGGTGCTGGTCTCTAGCCATGACCTTATTCACGTGACTGAAGTTTGTGAACGCATTGTAGTGCTTGAAAAAGGAAGCGTGGTTAAAGACATCAAAACTTCAGAAGCTACGCTTAAGGAATTGGAAGCGTATTTTAGTAAGGAGGAGCCTGTGGTGGAGTAAGAGGTTGTATTTTAAATATTAGACTAATGCTTCAGATACTCTATCTGCTGTTTTTTGGAGCAGTAAATTTTCTTATTTATTATCTGTTTGTACGAGATGTATTAATTCTAAGGAGTATTTTAATAGGTTTAATTTTATTCTCTGGCCTGTTTATTTTAATTCAGAATTATTATCTCTATGAATACGGAATGCCTAATGATTTGTTCTTTACTAATTTGAAAAACCCTCTTATTTTTCTTTTGTTTTTTTCAATAGCGGGTAAAATTATCGAAGAGCAATTACCAAAGAAAAAAGCTGAATCAGGGAGGAATAATATTTTAGTCCAGTCAATAAAATTTTTCAGAACTGGGGTCATTTTTGTTGCAACAATGATTTGGCAAATGGTTATTGTTCTCAGTCCTTATTAATTGAAAAAATTATTTTAACGGCTTTTTAACCCCTTCATACTAATTTTGCTACTTTGCAGTTATTGCTTTATAATCAAATACGATTTGCAGACTTCGCTACAAAAAATACTTCTCGTCACGCTACTCCTTGCTGTTATGGCAGGTTGTTCCCGTAAGAAAGATAAATTTCTAAGTAGAAATTTTCATGCAATTACTGCTGAGTACAACACGTTGTTCAACGGAAGGCAGGCTTTTGAGCAGGGGCGTGACGCGCTTATTGAAAGTTATCAGGATAATTTTTGGGAGATCTTACCGGTAGAACGCTTAGACTCCCCAGATTTTATACCGCTTCCCGGCGATGCGGTCGATCCCAGTTTTGAGCGTGCTGAAGAGAAAGCCATTAAAGCCATACAAAAACACAGTATGGAAATTGACGGCACCGAGCGTAATCCTCAAATTGACGAGGCTTTTATGCTACTGGGTAAAGCGCGTTATTATGATTTACGCTACGTAAGGGCATTGGAGGCGTTTAATTATATTCTTGGTTATTATCCCGCCAGTAACACTATTGCCCAGGCCAAAATCTGGAAGGCCAAAACAAACCTGCGTCTCAACAACACCAAAATCGCGATTGAAAGCCTGCATAATCTTCTTGACAAGGAGGATGCGCTTGATCGCCAGGATTTTGCCGATGCTTCTGCGATGCTGGCACAGGGTTATATCGAAGAAAATCGACTTGATAGTGCCCTGGTTTACATTGAAAAAGCAGCTTTTTTAACCCGTAAAAATGAAGAGAAAGGCCGCTATTATTTCATAAAAGGACAATTGTACGATCGCGTGGGGCAGCCGCTTTTGGCTAACGCCAATTATGACAAGGTGATTAACCTAAATCGTAAATCCCCACGGCGATACATGATTAATGCGTTTGTAAATAAGCTACGTAATTTTGATTATGAAGCTCAGGATCCACAACTGGCGTTTGATTTGCTTACCGATCTTGAAGAAAACCGCGAAAATCGTCCGTATCTGGATATTATTCAGCATCAGTTTGCAGAGTTTTACCTCAATGTAGGGCAGCAGGATTCTGCGGTTTCTTATTTCAATAAATCCATCAGATCAAACAGCCCCGATAAATACCTGACCTCGCGTAATTACCTGAGCCTGGGGGATCTCAATTTTGACAATTCAGAATACCTGATTGCGGGAGCGTACTACGACAGTACGCTCAACTTTGTACCCGAAAAATCTCGGGAATTCCGTCGTATAAGTAAGAAACGGGAGAATCTTGATGATGTAATTCTATACGAAGGAATCGCTACACGCAACGACAGTATTTTAAACCTGGTGCGTATGAGCGATGCCGAGCGCACAGCTTATTTTGAAGCTTATATTCAAGGGCTTAGGGAGGAACGTGCCAAAGACTCTATAGCCGCAGCAATTGCTGAGGAAACACTGGCAAATAATGAATTTTTTGTTCCGGAAAAAGGTGGTCCGGCAGAGAGAGGTGGTTTTTATTTTTACAATCCAACGCAGGTTGCGCAGGGAAAGCTCGACTTTAAAAATCGTTGGGGATCAAGGCCTAACGAAGATTACTGGCGTATTTCAAACAGGCAGGGTATGTTGCCTGAAGAAGAAGCTATTGCTACACAGGAAAGTCAACAGGAATTGGTAGAGGATGAGTTGTTTGACGTAGAATCATACACCAGTAAAATTCCTACTGTCCCGGCTGCAATAGACAGTATTAAAACCGAACGGAATTTTGCATACTACCAGTTGGGACTGATTTATAAAGAGAAACTGCGTGAACCGGACCTGGCCATACAACGGCTTGAGAATTTGCTTGCCAGCAATCCTGAAGAGCGCTTAGTTCTGCCCGCCAAGTACAATCTGTATCAGCTTTATGAGGCAGAAGGCGATACATTTAATAGTGATAAATATAAGTTTGATATTCTTCAAAATTATGGAGATACGCGCTATGCCAGTATAATTAAAAATCCAAATAAAACCCTTGAGCAGGACGCATCAGGACCTGAGGCGGTTTACAACAATTTGTATAAGCAATACGAAAATCAGGAATATGAGATCGTGATCGCAAAAGCTCAGGATTACATAGATGAATTTGCAGGTGATGATTTTGTGCCAAAATTTGAATTGCTCAAAGCCTTAGCTACCGGCAAACTCAAAGGTTATGAGGCTTATGAAGAGGCGCTGAATTATGTCGCACTCAATTATCCCAATCAGGAGGAAGGAAAACAAGCCAAAGAATTGGTCGAAAAAGGATTACCCGCCGTTAAAAGCAGCACTTTTATATCTGATGCAGAAGCTTTCAGTTTTAAATTGTTGTATCCGTATGCTAAAGGCAATCATCTGGAGACCCTTAAGCTTAAAGACTCTACGCAAGCTTTTCTGAGCCGTCAATCTCGTAAAGACTTGAGCGTTTCGTTAGATGTTTATGATAAAAGCACTGAGTTTCTGGTACTGCACGGATTTGTATCTGTCGCAGAAGCCTTAATTTTTTCTGAAACTTTAAACCGGGAAAAACTCATTTCGTTAAAAGAAGAAGAACCGGTTATTATAAATTCGCAAAATTACCGAACCATTCAAATACACAAGAATTTGCAAGCCTATACTAATGTAGAGACTAACTGATGAGAAAAGATAAAGTAAGAAAAGAATTCGAAGACGGAAGTAAGCAAAACAGAATCAGTAAAGGAACATCGATTACTGGCGATATCAAATCTGAAGGTGATTTCAGAATTGATGGTACCCTTGAAGGAAAAATGGAAAGTAGCGGTAAAGTAGTTATCGGGAAAGACGGCAAACTCAAGGGAACTCTGGTCTGTAAAGAAGCCGATTTAGAGGGTGTGGTTGATGGCACGCTTAGCATCGAGGGCCTTTTAAATTTAAGAAGCTCTGCGGTGGTAAAGGGTGAAGTAAGTACTGGCAGACTTTCGGTAGAGCCCGGAGCCGATTTTAATGCCACCTGCGCAATGGGAACCTCAGTCAAGAACGAATCAGAAGATGTCAAAAAAGAAGCCGGAAAATCCGCTTAAAAGTTGGGTTCAATTTTCTACTATTGCCCTGCAAATGGGCGGAACCATTTTTATGGGGAATCTGCTGGGATCATGGCTTGACGAAAAGTTTGAAACCACCTGGCTGGAACCTGCTATAACCCTAGCTGCTGTATTTTTGTCAATGTACATTGTGATCAGGGCAGTTAATCAATTTAACAAGTAATGCTTATAAAGCGCCTGGCATCTTATGTGCTTATTGCCGTTGTTCTGTTTATCACCTTCTACTTTTTGCACGGGTATGTCGTGCAAAAAGTCGGGGCAATACATCCCTTCTCATTGTTTGAGGTATATGTATTCAACTTTTTATTTTCAATAATCACGGTAGTGATTTTTGATTTGCTGGCAACCTACACTATCCGATTTAAAGATCAACTTGGGTTTTTGTATCTGGCTACTATGATTGCCAAAATAGGATTGTTCTGTATTGTTTTTAAGGAGAGCCTTTTTGCCGGTGTGCCACTTACGAAAGGGGACAGCCTTAGTTTGCTGATTCCCATATTCCTGTATTTGTTTTACGAGGTATATATTCTTGCCAAAATCCTTAACCGAAAGCCTTCAATTTAATTTTATTCAAAAGAATTCGTATTCTGAATAAAATGCTTAGTTTTGCAACAAATTTTAGGAAGCCCTATTTTGAATTTAACATAATGAAGATAGCCAGATTATCTGTCAAATTTTTAGTTGTTTTAACAGTCCTTTTTTCGTTAAACAGCGCTTTTGCGCAAGAGCACGCAGTTGCAGCCTCAAATGATGAAGGTCCTGTGAATACCAATCAGGAAATCAACGACTACATTCAGCATCACATTAAAGATTCTCACGACTTTCATTTGTATTCGTATACAGATGCGGCAGGGGAGCGTCATCACGTAGGATTTCCACTTCCGGTAATTCTGTGGGCAAGTAACGGGCCGGTAGCCTTTATGTCTTCTGCATTTCACCATGATGTTAATGGAGAGGTGGTTGTAGAAGCTGGTGGATCACGTTTTGTGAACCTGCACGATAAAATATATGAATTAGAAAACGGTGCTGACGAGCTGGTCATGGGAGCAGACGGTCATCATCCTGAAAATGCATCAAAACCTTTAGATTTTTCAATCTCAAAAAGTGTTTTTGGAATTTTAATAATTGGGTTATTGATGTTATTCTGGTTCTCTTCACTGGCCAGACAATACAAAAAGAAAAACATACCCACCGGTTTTGGGCGTGTGCTTGAGCCTTTGGTGATTTATGTGCGTGATGAAATCGCTAAGCCAAACATCGGTGATAAGTACCGAAAGTTTACAGGATATTTATTAACGGTATTCTTTTTTATCTGGATTTCAAACTTACTGGGCTTAACTCCATTTGGTTTCAATATTACGGGTCAGATTGCGGTAACGGCAGCATTGGCAATTTTCACGTTGATCATTTATACCTTTAGTGGTACTAAAGATTACTGGATGCACATGCTATGGATGCCTGGTGTACCGGTTCTTATACGTCCTGTTTTGGCAATTATCGAATTGGCAGGAGCCTTTTTAATCAAGCCGTTTTCACTTTTAGTTCGACTTTTTGCGAATATTTCTGCAGGTCACATTGTGGTAATGAGTTTGATTGCAATTATGATCACGCTTAAAGGAGAGTTGACCCCATTTGGTTCGACAACCCTTTCGTTTATTTTATCTCTTTTTATCACGCTTATCGAGGTGCTGGTTGCATTTCTACAGGCGTATATTTTCACGATGCTTTCGGCACTGTTTATTGGTATGGCTGTAGCAGATCATGTGCACGATGAACATTTACACGATGCTCAGGGTCATGATATCGAAGATACCGAGGCGTCAAGAAGAGAATTTATTTAAGAATTTTTGTTTAATTATTTATATATACTTTAATTATGGCTTTAGCTATTGTACAAGAAGAGATGATCTCTTGGGTACCTAACCTAGTAGGTGCAGGTTTAATCGTAATCGGTGCTGGTATTGGTCTTGGTAAAATTGGTGGAAGCGCGATGGAAGGTATCGCTCGTCAACCAGAAGCAACCGGAAAAATCCAGACTGCGATGATTATCATTGCTGCACTTTTAGAAGGTCTTGCATTTGGTGCACTTTTCTTAGGAAAGTAATCCACGGGATTAAAAACAAAACTTGGGTGCCTGTAACGGTTGGTTACAGGACCTGAGTTTAAAAATTGCCGCGAGGTATGCCTGTAACGGGCAATTAAACAAACAAAAATACGATCAGAATATGGATCAGTTATTAAATGATTTTTCTATAGGCTTATTCATCATGCAAACTGTGATTTTGCTGGTGTTGATTTTCTTAATTGTGAAATTTGCCTGGAAACCTATACTTAACTCGCTTAATGAGCGCGAAGAGGGTATTGAAAATGCACTTGAGGAAGCCGAAAAAGCACGTTTGGAGATGAAAAATCTTCAAGCCGACAATGAAAAGGCTTTGCAAGAGGCTCGTGCTGAGCGAGACACTATGATCAAAGAAGCCCGTGAAATTCGTGCTAAAATGATCGCAGAGGCTGAAGAAGATGCAAAAGCTCAGGCAAACAAGATCATCAAACAGGCTCAGGAAGCTATCGAAGCTGAAAAGCGTACTGCAGTAGCAGAGCTTAAAAGTCAGGTAGCCGAATTATCACTTGAGATCGCTGAAAAAGTAGTTAAAGACGAACTTTCAGATAAAAAGAAACAAATGCAGTATGTTGACAAAATGCTGCAAGACGCCACCCTTAACTAATTAAAAACAGTTCATGGCATCAAGAGCAGCAATACGTTATGCAAAAGCCGTTTTAGACCAAAGCCAAGAAAAAGGTACGTCTGAGGTGGTTTTTGGTAATATGAAATCAATACAGGGTACACTGATTGCCAGCAGAGAGTTGCGCAATGTTTTGAGCAGCCCTGTTATTAAGCCCGAAGACAAGCGTGCCTCTTTAAAAGAAATTTTTAAAGGATACGATCCCACGGTCACCAGTCTTATTGACCTATTGGTAGATAAAAAGCGAAGCGCTTTATTGGGTGATGTGGCCGCTGCATATTTAAGATTGTACAATGAGTCTAAAGGTATTGTTGAGGCTCACGTAACCACAGCAGTTGATCTAGACAAAGCTTTAGAAGACAAAATACTTGCTAAGGTTAAAGAATTGACGAGCAGTAAAGAGGTAACTCTTGAGCATCATATTGATCCCTCAATAATTGGTGGATTCGTACTTCGTATAGGAGATATACAATACGATGCGAGTGCTTCAAATCAACTTGACCGAGTACATAAAGAATTTAGTAAACGTTTATAATTACAACTGAGTCATGGTTAATCTGTGACTTGCTTAGACATCAAATAAAATGGCAGAAGTAAAACCAGCTGAAGTTTCAACAATATTAAAGAAACAGCTTTCAGGCTTTGAAGCATCGGCTTCTTTAAACGAAGTAGGGACAGTACTTACCGTAGGTGATGGTATTGCCCGTGTGTATGGGCTTTCTAACGCTCAATATGGCGAACTTGTAGAGTTTGACGGTGGGCTTGAAGGTATTGTACTTAACCTTGAAGAAGACAACGTAGGGGTTGTACTCTTAGGTCCTTCTAAAGAAATTAAAGAGGGAGCTACCGTAAAACGTACCCAGCGTATCGCTTCAATCAACGTAGGTGAAGGTATTGTGGGCCGTGTGGTTAACACATTAGGTCAGCCTATAGATGGTAAAGGTGCTATTCAGGGCGAAACTTATGAAATGCCGCTAGAGCGTAAAGCTCCTGGGGTAATTTACCGTCAGCCGGTTAACGAGCCACTTCAAACAGGTATTAAATCAATCGACGCGATGATTCCGGTAGGTCGTGGACAGCGTGAGCTTGTGATTGGTGACCGTCAGACTGGTAAAACCACAGTTTGTATTGATACCATTTTGAACCAAAAAGAATTTTATGATGCAGGAGAGCCTGTTTATTGTATCTACGTTGCTGTAGGTCAAAAGGCTTCAACGGTTGCGGGTATTGCCAGCGTTCTTGAAGAAAAAGGAGCATTAGCATATACCACTATTGTTGCTGCAAATGCATCAGACCCTGCTCCTATGCAGGTATACGCTCCGTTTGCAGGTGCTGCTATTGGAGAATATTTTAGAGATACAGGTCGTCCTGCATTGATCATTTATGATGATTTATCAAAACAGGCGGTAGCTTACCGTGAGGTATCACTTTTGCTACGTCGTCCACCGGGTCGTGAGGCATATCCTGGAGACGTTTTCTTCCTGCACTCGCGTTTATTAGAGCGTGCTGCAAAGGTTATTGCAGATGATGATATCGCTAAGAACATGAACGATCTCCCAGATAGCCTTAAACCTATCGTTAAAGGGGGCGGTTCATTAACTGCACTTCCTATCATTGAAACACAGGCGGGTGACGTTTCGGCGTATATCCCTACAAACGTAATTTCGATTACTGATGGTCAGATCTTCCTGGATGGTGACTTGTTCAACTCAGGTGTGCGTCCTGCGATTAACGTGGGTATTTCGGTATCACGTGTGGGTGGTTCTGCTCAGATTAAATCAATGAAAAAAGTAGCAGGTACGCTTAAGTTAGACCAGGCAGCTTTCCGTGAACTGGAAGCTTTCGCGAAGTTTGGTTCTGACCTTGATGCTGCAACCTTGAGCGTAATTGAAAAAGGTAAACGTAACGTAGAGATCTTAAAGCAGGCTGAGAATACACCATATACAGTTGAAGATCAGATTGCGATTATCTATGCAGGTTCAAAAAACCTGATGCGTAACGTACCTATCGATAAAGTAAAAGAATTTGAACGTGACTATTTAGAGTTTCTTAATGCGAAGCACAGAGACGTTTTAGATACACTTAAAGCAGGTAAATTAACTGATGAGGTTACTGATACCTTAACAAGTGTAGCAAACGACCTGTCTTCAAAATATAAGAAGTAGTTTTTAGCTAAGGCAGTTCATAATTCTTAATTTATAATTTAGATAATGGCGAATTTAAAGGAAATACGTAACCGCATTTCATCAGTATCTTCTACGATGCAGATCACCAGTGCTATGAAAATGGTGTCTGCCGCAAAATTGAAGAAAGCTCAGGATGCGATTACTGCAATGCGACCGTATTCTGACAAGCTTACTGAGTTGCTACAAAACTTAAGTGCTTCACTTGAGGGAGATAGCGAAAGTAAATTTGCTGAAGAGCGCCCGGTGAAAAAAGTACTTGTGGTTGCAATCTCATCAAACCGCGGTCTTGCAGGTGCCTTTAACTCAAATATCGTAAAGGAAGCTAAAAATATCGCTGAAAATGCCTATCCAGGTAAAGAAGTGCACTTTTTAACTATTGGTAAGAAGGCAAATGATATTTTAAAGAAAACGCACACCGTGATCTTTAATAACAATGCAGTGTACGATGAGCTTACTTTTGAAAATGTAGAAGAAATAGCCCAGCGAGTTATGGATTTGTTTACTGACGGGACTTACGACAAGATCGAATTGGTTTACAACTCCTTTAAAAATGCCGCTACTCAAATTGTAATGCGGGAACAGTTTTTACCTATTGTTCCTTTAAAAGAGCAATTTGAAGGAGTAGCAACAGCTAATACAGGTGATTATATCTTTGAACCTTCAAAAGAGGAAATCGTAAAGCAATTAATACCTAAAGCATTAAAGACGCAATTCTTTAAGGGAATAAGAGATTCGGTTGCCAGTGAGCACGGTGCACGTATGACTGCAATGCATAAAGCAACAGATAATGCCACAGAATTGAGAGATCAGCTTAAGTTAACTTATAACAAGGCGAGACAGGCGGCCATTACAAACGAAATCCTTGAGATCGTGGGTGGTGCAGAAGCCCTTAACAATTAAGAGAATAATTTTTATCTTGAAGCCTCGCAATTAGCGGGGCTTTTTTGTTTAATTCCTATACCATAGCAAGAGGTTTCGCGTTTATTCAAAAAGATTTCCTGTAATGAAATTTAAATGGGCTTATTTAATTCTTGTGGTTTTATTCGCATCCTGTGGTGGTAGTTCAGATTTGGTCAGCAATCCTCCTTTTAAAATAGTTGAGGCCAATAAAAAAGAAATGGATAAAAAGGGATATTCCATTTCGTTTAATACTTCGGCATTACCGCGTGATATTGCCTTTAAAAGTTTGTATTTTGGCAAGCGTAAGGCACAAGTGCTTTGGGATGATGAGAACACCTACTACGCAGATTTTCCGCTTTACACTTCAGATGGAGAAAAAGTGCTTTCCGCAGATATGAGTGAAGAATCAAACAACCCGTTGCCGATTATGCCGGTAGAAGTTCCACATCCTCTTAAAGAAAACGAAGCCCTGCTGCATTATTCCGAAGGAGAAGAAACGTATTATACCATTTTTGAAGTGCAATAGAACCATACAATTTTGCAGAGTGCTACTTTTGCAGGGTTTACTCGGCTTTCCAATTAATCTTTTAAAAGCTATTTCTTGAGCATCTTAAAGCGTTTTGTAAAAGATACTGCGGTCTACGGTCTGGCAACGATCCTGCCGCGTATTATGAGCGTTGTACTTGTATATCTTCATACCGATAAGCTTGAGACTTCGGGCTACGCCGAAAATACTTCGTTTTACATTGGCGCCGCATTTCTAAACGTGTTGCTCACGTATGGGATGGAAACGGCTTTTTTCCGCTTCTTTTCAAAGGCGGAAGACAAACAACGGGTATACAGTACCGTTCTCATCGCTCTTACCACAACAACGCTCATCGCCTTTGGCTTACTTTGGCTTTTAAAAACACCTATTACCGAAGCTTTAGAGCTTCCTGTACAGTACTTTGGGTATCTTCTGGGGGTAGTGATACTTGATGCGCTGGTTGTCGCTCCATTCGCTTATTTACGTGCTAAAGGTAAAGCACTGCGTTTTGCCGGAATTAAGCTCATCAATCTCGCGATCTATGTGATTCTTAATGTTACGCTGCTTTGGGCTATTCCGTACTTTGAATTACAATTCAGTTGGTACAGCACCTCAGAATATTTGATTTATATTTTCTTCGCAAACCTGGCGGCGAGTGCCGTAACCTTTTTACTCATTTTGCCCGACTTTTTCAAGACTGAACTTGTTTTCGACAAACAGCTCTTTGGTCAACTCTGGCGTTACGGCTGGCCCGTTCTAATCGCAGGTCTGGCCTTTGTGGTCAATGAAAATTTAGATAAACTCCTGCTGGGCAACATACTGGATAAAGATATTATGGGTGCCTATTCCGGATGCTATAAGCTAGCCGTGTTTATGACTATTTTTATTCAGGCATTTAGGCTGGGAGCAGAACCCTTCTTTTTTAATCACGCCAGCAGCAAGAATGCACCGGTTACCTATGCTACTATTCTTAAGTATTTCACGATTACCGGGGCCTTTGGTCTTATGATCATTGTCTGTTTTATCGACTTTTTTAAAGACCTGCTCATTGGTAATTCAGATTATTTTATCGCTTTAGAAATTGTTCCCTATATACTTCTGGCTAATCTATTTTTGGGTATTTATCACAATCTGGCGGTATGGTATAAACTCACCGATAAAACTTTATACGGAATGTATTTTTCATTACTGGGAGCGGCATTAACTATTGGCTTAAACTGGTATTTCATTCCCAAAATTGGCTTTATGGCTTCTGCTTATGCTACCGTGGTGGCCTACGGGGCGATGATGGGTATTTCGTACTATTTTGGGCAACGCCATTACCGTATTCCGTATAACACTTTGCGCATTGTACTTTATCTTGTTCTGGCAATGGGAGGCGCTCTGCTCTCGTTCTACCTGTTTAGAGGAAATTATGCCGTCAGCATTGTAACCTTAGTGCTTTTTGCCGGAATCACTATTGCCTGGGAAGGCCGCGAATTGAAACGAATTTTAACCAAAAAATCAGCATAACTATGCAAATCAATATCATCAACAAATCTAGTCATGACTTACCGCATTACGAGACCGAAGCTTCTGCAGGAATGGATCTCCGCGCGGAGCTTGATGCTCCTGTTACTCTTAAACCTTTAGAGCGTGCAATTATCAAAACCGGTCTGTTTATCGAATTACCCGTAGGCATCGAAGCTCAGGTACGTCCGCGCAGTGGTTTGGCAGCTAAAAAAGGCATCACCGTTCTTAACGCTCCCGGAACCATCGATGCCGATTACCGTGGGGAAATCGGGGTGATTTTAGTAAATCTATCCAACGAAGATTTTACCATTGAAAGTGGGGAGCGCATCGCCCAACTGGTAATTGCCAAACACGAGCGTGCCGAGTGGAATCCTGTTGAAGTTTTGAGCGAAACCGCTCGTGGAGCAGGAGGATTTGGAAGTACGGGAACAAAATAGCGATTAGCTATTTTTGTCCTTTTCCGCCCTTCGACTATCGCTCAGGATAGACTCCGGCGGAAAACTCTTTCTTAAATCAAAGAAACATATTCGCGAAGGCGGAAAACTTTTTATAGTCAACTAAAATTTTAAAAGCGGCTAGCGCACCCGATAGACTTTGGTGGCCCCTCCAGAAAATTTCTTATACAGCAAAACCTCTTGAACGAACTTAAAATCACATCAATTTATACTTATCCGTTGAAATCTGCGGGTGGTGTTAGGTTGCAGCACTCTCAGGTTAGCAGGCTGGGTTTAGCGCACGATCGGGAGTTTGCTTTGGTCAATGCTGAAAATAAAATTTTGACCGCTCGTGAAAAACCGCAATTGTTGCAGTTGGAGGTTACCTTGAAGGGAGATTCCATGCGAATTGCTGCTGAAACTGATTCGATTGAGATCGCATTAACCTCAGAAGAGGAAGCGGTCTACGAATTAGAGCTTTTTAAAAAGCCTGCTTACGGCAAATCGGTTGCTGCTAAAGCTGACGCCTGGTTCAGCACGTTTTTTAACGAACCGCTGCGCTTGGTACGTCTGCATCCGCAAAAATTACGGCGGGTGAACTCTAAATATGAGTTAGAAGGCGAGCATCCCATTTCATTTGCAGATGGCTTTCCTGTTCATTTGATCTCAGAAGCTTCGGTTACTGATTTAAATAAGCGTTTGGAGCAGCCGCTTCCGGCAGAACGCTTCCGACCAAATCTTATCATTTCAGGAGTAGAAGCCTATGCCGAAGAAACCTGGAAACACATTAGCATCGGGGATTGTATTTTCGATGTGATTACTGCCACGCCGCGTTGTTCGCTCATTACCATCAAACCCGAAACTGCTGTTTTTGACTCCAATCAGGAACCTTTGCGGAGTCTTTCAGCTTATAAAAAAGAGGGAAACCAAACCAATTTTGGCGTATACCTGATCCCGAAGACGTTCGGGACTATTTCTGTAAACGATGCCGTGCATCTTAAATAGCTGTTAGTGAATTCGGCAAACAATCAAATCCTTTGTATTTTGCAGCATCGCCGGCTGATTACCAGAAGCGGTTGGCGTGTCTACCTACAATTAAAAACTTTAACATGAAGATTATTGTCCCAATGGCAGGCCGCGGTTCCCGACTGCGACCGCACACCCTTACGATCCCCAAGCCACTAATCCCTATAGCCGGTAAGCCTATCGTACAACGTCTGGTTGAAGATATAGCCGAAGTTTTAGAGGAAAAGATCGAAGAGATTGCGTTTATCATCGCAGAAGATTTTGGCTCAGAAACCGAAGAAAACCTCAAAGCAGTTGCAAAAAGTCTGGGCGCAAAAGGGACGATTTACTATCAGGATAAACCTTTAGGTACCGGGCACGCGATTATGTGTGCGCAAGATTCGCTGAACGGCCCCTGTGTGATTGCTTATGCCGATACACTTTTTAGAGCCGACTTTACGTTAGACAAGGAAGCTGACAGTGTAATCTGGGTGAAACAGGTTGCAAATCCGCAGGCGTATGGTGTTGTGTCGCTTAATGAGGCTAATGAAATTACCGGTCTGGTTGAAAAACCGGCCGAGTTTGTCTCAGATCTTGCGGTGATAGGTATCTATTATTTTAAACAAGGCGAAGTGCTTAAACAAGAACTTCAGGCAGTGTTAGATGCCCAATTGATGCACGGTGGCGAGTACCAGATCAATGACGGAATCAAACAAATGCAGGCTAAAGGCTATGTCTTTAAACCCGGCAAAATTGATGAGTGGATGGATTGCGGTAATAAAAACGTAACGGTAGAAACCAATGGCAGAATGCTTCAGTTTTTACACAAAGAAGGTAAGCATCTGGTTTCAGACCAGGCTAAACTGGAAAACGCTTCGATCATTCCGCCCTGTTTCATTGGTGCAAACGCAGTCATTAAAGATTCAACTGTGGGTCCTAATGTTTCAGTAGGAGCAGGGACCGTTATTGAAAACAGTACCGTGTCTGACAGTTTGATACAAAATCACAGCACAATTACTAACGCGCAGTTAAAAAATGCGATGATTGGAAATTATGCCAAATACGATGGTAACTTTACCGCGATAAGCATCGGGGATTATTCTGAACTGATTTAGTTTGTAGATATGAAATGGCTCACGCTCATACTTGTATTTTTTATGTTTTCGCCCTTGGCGGAAGCACAGGAGCCTAGTCCTTTGCAGGATGTAAACGTAGACGAGCTTGAAGATGTGACCGATGAATTTCAGGAGCTGTTTTTTGAAGCACTGAAGCAAAAAGGAATTGAAAATTACGACCGCGCCATCACGGCTTTAGATAAATGCATCAACCTGCGCCCTCAAGAGCCCATTTTATACTTCGAAAAAGGTAAAAACGAGGCCGCACTGGGCAACCTGCAGCAAGCCGAAAATAATTACCTAAAGGCACTTCAGATTAAGCCCAATCAACGCGATATTATGGAAAGCCTGTATGAGGTATATTATGCCCGTCAGGATTTTGATAAAGCGATTGATTTGGTCAAAGATTTGGCGAAATTTGACCTTCGGTATAAAGAAGACCTGGCGCGTATTTATGTGAGTAAGGGCGATTTTAAAGCGGCTATAGCAGTTTTAGATGAGCTTGATGCGGAGTTGGGCAAGGATGCCTATCGAAACCAGATTCGTACACAGGCACTGGCATTAAGCGGTGGCGATTTTAAAGAGCAAATGCTTCTGGAAAAGATTAAAACCAGTCCGCAGGATGAGCAAAATTACCTGAATTTGATTTACGTGTATAGTGAGCAGGGTAAAACCGATAAGGCTTACGCTACCGCTCAAAAGTTGCTCAAAGTAAATCCGCAGGCAGACGAAGTGCATCTGGCGCTTTATAAATTTCATCTGGAAGAAGGCTCTGTGCCTCAAGCTTTAAAATCACTTGAAAAAGTGATGAAAAGCAATCGAATCGAAGCAAAGGCGAAGCACAGCGTACTCAACGACTTTTTAATTTTTGCAGATCGCAATCCCGAGTATCAACCCGAACTGGAGGAAGCTATTGCCCTGTTTTCAGAAGAAGAAAATACCGATGTAAGCGAAGAGTTGGGTGCGTATTACCTGAAGAATCAGGAAACTGATAAAGCATTGTCGTATTATGAGACGGCCTATGAAAATGATCCCACAGATGCCGGTGTTCTGCGTAATTTAACCCTTCTGCGTCTGGAAGCCGGTCAGTTTAAAGAAGTTATAGCCCTGAGTGAGGAAGCTCTGAGTTTCTATCCGGCTCAGGCGGTGTTTTATCTGGCTTATGGCGTAGCCCAAAATGAGCTGGGTAACTTTAAAGATGCCGTGAGCTACCTCGAGATGGGCATAGATTATGTAATTGAAAACCCTAAAATGGAGGCCGACTTCTACCGGCAACTGGCTCGTGGCTACACCGGTCTGGGTGATGCCGCAAAAGCGGAAACCTATCAAAAGCGCCTCACAAACTTGAATCAATAGATGCAAACAATATATAAAATTCTCATTCTTTCGTTTATCCTAAGCCTTTCAGCTTGTAAGTCTACCAGAACGGTATCTTCAACTGAAGACTTAGAATCTGCAAAAATCATTGCTTCGCATTACGAGACGCATCCTGATTTTGAAACCCTTGCAGCACGTTTAAAAATCCGTTATCAGGATCCCGGCACCAATCAAAGTGTGACGGTAAGCCTGCGTATGAAAAAGAGAGAAGCTATCTGGATGAGCGCTTCAGTTTTAGGGATTTCTCTTGCAAAAGCAATGATAACGCCAGACCGGGTGCAGTTTTATGAAAAAATAGACGGTTCTTATTTTGACGGGGACTTTGAATTGCTGAGTGAAGTACTGGGTACCGAACTTAATTATGATCAGGTCGAAGCCTTACTTCTGGGTCAGCCTATCTACGATTTACGAAATGGCGGTTTTAGCGCCGGCTCAACTTCTACACGTTATGTAATTGCTCCGCGAAAACAGTCGGAATTGTTTGATCTGTTTTTCTATTTAAATCCGGGTGCGTTCACGCTTCAGCAGCAACGCTTGACGCAGCGTGAAGAAAGCCGTGATCTGGTAATTGACTATGGAGATTTCACCAAAGAACAGGCGGGTTATTTTCCGTCAGAAATACACGTAAAAGCTCAGGAAGGGGATAAAACCACTTTAATTGATATCGAATACCGCGGTTTAGACTTTAATACACCGGTAAGTTTTCCATTTTCAATACCTTCGGGACTTAAAGAAATCGAACTGTAATGCAGCCATCCCGCTTTTACAAACTTCTTATTTTTATGATGCTCCTGCTGGGAGCTTCAACACTTTTCGCCCAAAACGACCGTCAGGCAGAGCTTGAGCGTCAGCGCCGGCAGTTGATGGGGCAAATTGAAGAATTAAGCAGATTGCGGCAAAACAATAAAAAGGACGAGCGCAATGTATTGAGCCAGGTTGAAGATCTGGATTCTAAAATCAAAACGCGCCAAAACCTGATTAAGGTTACAAACAGTCAGGCCAATCTGCTCACGCAGAAAATTAACCAGAACATCAACAAAATAAGCAACCTGCGGGACGAGCTCGAAAAGCTAAAGACTGACTATGCCGCCATGGTTGAGAAATCATACAAAAGTAAGAGCAGCCAGAGCCGTATTATGTTTTTGTTGTCTTCGGAAAGTTTTTTACAGGCTTATAAGCGGGTGCAGTATATGAAGCAGTACAGCAATTACCGTAAAAAACAGGGCGATCAAATCAAAGAGCGCACGGAGTTGCTGAAGCAAACTAACAACGATCTTTTAAAACAGAAGGAAGAAAAGCAGCAACTTATTGCCCAAAACCGCGAGGAGCAGGAAAAGCTTGAAGCTGAGAAAAAGCAGCAGGATGCACTTATTGCCAAAATCAGGGAGAAAGAGTCTACCTATGTGGCTCAAATTCGTGAAAAACAAAAAGCCGCAGACCGCATTGATAAAGAGATTGACAGAATGATTAGAGAAGCAATAGCCGCTTCTAAAAAAGAAACCGGGGCAGAACCCACTAAAGTTGAAAAGGCGGGGGAGATGCCTACTTTTAACCTGACACCTGCCGCCAAAGCACTTGCGAGCGATTTTGCTTCCAATAAAGGGCGTATGGACTGGCCTGTAGAGCGGGGCAGGGTTTATAAACGTTTTGGTACTTCGCAGCACCCTACTTTACCAAATATTACACAATATAACAGTGGTGTAGAAATCGAGACCGCTCCCGGTAGTGTTGCACGAACCGCTTTTAAAGGTACGGTACAGCAAATACAATTGATACGCGGAGGAGGCTATATAGTCTATGTCCGTCACGGAAATTACATAACGGTGTACCAAAACCTTAAAAACCTTAAAGTCAAAGTAAATGATGAGGTCTCGACCAAGCAGGCTTTGGGTGAAGTAGCAGTAAATTCTTTCACGGGAAAGGCCATTCTGAAATTTTTGGTTTACAAAGACTCACAGCGTCTAAATCCCGAAGAATGGGTGTATAACATGTAGATTTTCGGACAAAAGGGCGCAACCATTTTAACAGATTAGCATCTGTTTGTAAAACAATGTATGAGAAATCTTTACCTTTTGTTTGCTTGCTTTGTTTTAGGCAGTTCCTTTTCCTGCGAGCCTGAGATAGAGTCCAATTCCCGCGGTCAGGCTAAAGGCCGACTTGTCGACCAAAATGCCATCGGGGTTGCCGGTATTTTAGTACGTGCAGAAACTCCATATACGCGTCTGGGTTTTCAGAATACCGATGCCGAAGGAAATTTTGAATTCACTTATCTCATTCCCGGATGGGAAATACCTGAAGTGCAATTGAACCCAAGGGACGAAAACCCGGATTATAATTCTTCTTTTGCTTCTATCTCCTATGTTGATAATAGTTCAATGTTTACAACTACTAACAGTGATTATGGCGATGTTATGTTGCCAGAACTGGCTACATTCGAATTGACTTTAAAGGCAAATGCCAATACTCAGGACACCTTAAATTTTAGAGTCACCTACGCCGATCGCTTTTGTGAACGGTATCGGTTTCCTCCCGAAGATGACGTAGAAATCGAAGAATTGTGTTTTGTGGATACCGAGTTCTTTGGCCAGCATTTACCAGACGACCTGAACAAAACGTTTGATTTTGCAACAATTCAGGGCAGGCCGGTTTATATCGACTTTCGCATTAATAGCGGCGCTGAGCAAAACCTGGTTTTAAATCTCAACAATTCAATATTAAGCTATGAGATTACGCACTAGACTGTTTTTGACGCTGTTTATTTTTGTTGCAGTTTACGGGACTGGAAGCGCACAAGATAGTACGGCAACCCGTGATTTAAGCTGGAAACGCAAGGGTTTTATTGATGCCGGAGTGTATATAGCCAATCCCGGTTCAAAATCATATGTGTCTCAGTCATACAGCCTCAACCCGGGTTTTCAATTGGCATTTTCGGGGTATTTGTTTCCTAAAGTTTTATTTGGCGTTCGCTACGTGCAGTTTAGCGGAAGTATTACAGACCGGCAATTAGCAGGAGATTATGACAGAACCAATTTTCAAACTTTTGGCATTCAATTAGGCTATGATATCGCTACCATAAATCGCTTTAATTTTGTTTTAAATGCCTGTGTAGGGGCAACAACCTACCGAAATAAAAAAGAAGGTGCTCAAAATTTTATAGATAATGGGACGTCTTTACACATTAACCCGCAGGTAAATGTGGAGTTGTTAGACTGGCTTGCTGTTTATGTAATGCCTGAGTGGCGTATTGATTATATGAATACCCGTGTTCCTCCTGATTTAGAAGATCTTTTTGGAACCTTAAACTATATCAATATATCAGCTGGGGTACATTTGAAATTTTAATCAGGACTTAATGAGAACATATTATTTAATAACTTCAATTCTGCTGTTCTTTTTCATTAGCAGCTGCAGTAATGAAGAACGCATTACAGACAACAGGAGAGTGCTTTTTAAAGGCCGACTTATAGATACCGAAGGTATGCCCGTTACTAATTTACGGGTTGAAACTAAAACAGAAAGGAGTAATCTGGGATCTGTCCTTACCGATGATAACGGCAACTTTAAGTTTACCGCCTTGACTGTTAGTCGAAACAATGTAATGTTTACTGTAAATGACTCGGACTATTATACCGTCGCCAATCCTGAGTTTGGTACTGTTCAATTCTTAGAAGCTCGCCCACAACAAAATGAATGGACTTTTGATTTCAACGAAATTACCATTGCAAGGCGTGCTACTTTTAGAATTGTTACAATTCCTCAAGAAGGGACTCAGGATACCCTTACCTATCAGCTCACCTATACCTCTCCCGAATGTATTAAATACTTAAATGAACCCGAAGATTATATACCGGGAGGTACAGCAGACAGATGTTTTTCAAGTCTTGAATTTTTAAAAACTAAAGGACCTGAGGCCTTTAAAGATTCGATTAATCTTGAAACTAGTCTTTATAGTGATGTCATTCTAACCTATAGAATCAATAGTGGTGCTCAAAATCAGATCTCCATTCCTGTAAATACAAATCTTACTCGTTATGAGATTACTTATTAGATTATTTCTAACGTGTTTGTCAATCTTTTCATTTTTGAATCTTCAAGCTCAGGATTCTACAGAGGTTCAAAAGGAATCGTTTTTTAACCGAAAAGGAATGATTGCGATTGGTTTTTATAAGATCAATGCCAGCGAAGAGAGTTACGTAAATAAGGCTTATGATCTGGGTGAAGGCTATGAAGTTTCAGCTTTAGGATATATTGCGCCTCACGTTGTTTTGGGAGCCAGAATCTCTGTTTTCAGAGGCTCGGTAACTGATCCTACTTTTGTGGGCAATTATTATGTTACCCAGTTTAATCTCACCGGGGCTCAGGTGGGTTATCATTTTTTCGAAGAAAAGCGTATTCAGATTATTTTACAGGGAGGTTTAGGCTGGGTTAACTATAGACATGCCAAAGCAAAGGCTAAAGATTTTAAAGATTCGGGATTTTCATATTATCTAAATCCGCAATTGAGCTTCTCTATTTTTAAATGGCTGGCTCTTTATGGCACGCTTGATTTGAGATATGACAAATTAAAAGTTCAAACTGCAGCTGAGATTCAGGATGCTTTTGATCAAGTAACCTATCTCAACACCTCATTTGGTGTACGTTTTAAACTCTAATCTACTCAAATAACGCCTTCAATTCAGTAGCATCGTTTGCATTCATCTTACCAGCAAGTACCAGACTAAGCTGTTTTCTACGTAAAGCAGCAGCATAACGTTCTTTTTCCTGATCAGTTTCAGGTTTAATTTCAGGGATGGGTACAGGTGTACCAGTACGGTCAACAGCAACAAAGGTGTAAATGGCATCATTTGCCTTAGATCTAAGGCCGCTTTCCCGATCTTCTACCCAGACATCTATAATTACCTCCATAGAGGTCTTAAATGCTCTTGAAATGGTTGCCTCAACTGTTACAACACTTCCTAGCGGAATGGCTTTATTAAAAGCCACGTGATTTACCGATGCCGTAACTACAATCCTTCTGCTATGTCTGCGAGCTGTGATACTCGCTACGCGGTCCATACGCGCCAGCAACTCTCCACCAAACATATTATTGAGCGGATTGGTCTCATTGGGCAGAACAAGGTCGGTCTGTACGGTTTTAGATTCAGAAGGTGTTTTTGCGTCCATAAGCATTTTATTGGCAAAGCCTAATGATAAAATATCCCAAGGCTTGCTGCGAAATCAAAATTGAGTCTAGTCTAATTCCTCAGGGGCATACCTAAGGGATTTTCTTTCGGCAAAAATAGGAAGAATACAAGCAACAGAGACTAAAAAAGCCCCCGAGTTGGAGGCTTGCAAAAGTTTTATTGAATAGTTGATGATGCTTAATCGAGTTCCTGTACGAGCATCCAGGCATTAGGGTTGTCTGAATTGCGTACTTCACGTAAGACTTTGGAGGCCTCACTTCGATCTGCATAGCTACCATAAACAACCTGATGTAAGCCATATTTATTTTCACCGATAAGACGCGCTTTATAGCCCGCTTTTCGAAGTTCTTCAACTTTTACCTCCGCATTTTCAGGAATGCGAAAGGCTCCTGCTACAATATGGTAATTACCGCTAGGCTTAAAAACATTCAGAGTAACCGCCGGCAACGGATTTTCAATAGTAAATGTCGCTTTCTGTATGGTCTCATCTACAACTTGTTTGGCTTTTTGTTCTTCGGCCAGATTGTGATCTGCGATATCTTTAAAGTATAAGAATCCCAAAGATCCCGAAAGACCTATAGCAAGCAAGCCTACTGCAGCATATTTAAGCCAGGGAGAGTTACGTTGTTTTTGCTCTAAAGTCACAACTTTTGGTTCAACCACCGGTTCTTCAACAACGGGTGCTGTACGTGAAACTACCTCAAATTGATACGTTGCAAGGCCAAATGCTTCCGTAAGGAAATTGGACTCACCTGCAGGTTCAAAATTAATTTTACCAGCTTCATTCCTTGAAAGCGTACCTATTTTGGTAAAAACAACTTCATTACCGGCCTGCAAATCGGCATTGAGTTGCGCTGCAAACTCCTGCACATTTTGAAGTGCTTCTCCATAACTAATATTTTCCGCAGAGGCGGCATAGTTAGCAAGTAAGCCATCATTTTGCGTGAGTTGTGCGTTAAATGACAAACGTTTGTAAGGAGGGAAAAAGGTATGGGTGTCGGGATTATGACGCGCTGCAACGCGATGCCCTAAAAAGGCTCCGAATCCCGGTATAATCACACACTCATACCGGTATAGTAAATCGCTGATGTAGGTTGTAAAATGCATAACGTAAAATTAAAAAAAAATGCCACCGGGCTAAACTTATAAACCGTGATTTGTTAACAATTTTATAATACCTTTAGGCTAAGTTGCTTAGCGCCCCCGTAAACCTAATCAACCTAAGGGCTTCATAAATGACGCAAGACGAACTTCAGGCTTATTTGATCCTGCAACGTATTCCTAATCTGGGAGATACTTCTATTAAACGGCTTATCAACCGCTTTGAGACCGCTGAAAATGTTTTGCGGCAGAAGAAAGAAACGCTTTTAAAAATTGATGGTATTGGCGAGGTAAGACTGAAAGAGTTTTATGAGAAAAGCCACAGGCTAGCTGCTGAAGAGGAGTTGCGTTTTATTGAAAGTAAGGGCATTTCGTATTGCAGCTTTATGGAGGCAAACTATCCTGAGCGTTTAAAGCATTGCGTTGACGGTCCCATTTTGCTCTTTAAACGCGGTGATGCAGGTTATGATAAAAAGCGGGTTTTGGCAATTGTGGGCACCCGAAAAGTCACCACTCACGGGCTGCAATTTATTAAAAAGTTTATTGAAGAGCTTGCACCTCTGCAGCCGCTTATTGTCTCAGGTTTTGCTTATGGTGTGGATATAGCAGCACACACTGCGGCCCTAGATAACGACCTTGATACACTGGCGGTTCTTGCACACGGTTTAAACCAGATCTATCCTAAAGTGCATGCTAAATATCAAAAGGCAATTGAACGACAAGGCGCTTTTATTACAGATTTTTGGAGTTCTGACGCTTTTGATCGAACCAATTTCTTAAGGCGTAACCGAATCATTGCCGGGATTGCCGAAGCTACTTTGGTTGTTGAAAGTGCTGAAAGGGGTGGGTCGCTGGTAACCGCTGATATCGCAAACTCTTATAATCGTGACGTATTCGCTGTTCCTGGAAGAGCAGATGATCTGCAAAGTGTAGGCTGTAATAATTTAATCAAGACTCAAAAAGCCCAACTGATTACCAGCGCCGCAGACCTGGTTTATCATTTGAACTGGCAGCCTGAGGAAATTTTTAAACCGGTGCAAAAGCAACTGTTCGTAGAACTTACCGACGAGGAAAAAATCATCTGGCGCCTGCTTTCAGATCGAGGTAAAGAAGAACTCGATCTCATCGCTTTAAACTGCGGGCTACCCACATTTAAGACGGCCTCACTGCTTTTGAACATGGAGCTTAAAGGTGTGGTGCGTCCGCTTCCGGGAAAATTGTTTGAGCTGATTTAATAGCCTAACTTTTCACGTACACGATTTAAAACCCCATTAGCAACTTCACGAGCTTTTTCTGCTCCTTTCTCCAGAGCGGCATCTACTTCTTCAAGATTATTCATATAGTAGTTGTAAGCCTCACGTTGCTTTGCATATTTTTCAACAAGAAGCTCGTAAAGAGCTTGCTTGGCGTGTCCGTAACCATAATTTCCGGCTAAATAATTTTGGCGCATCTCTGCAACTTGAGCTTCAGAAGCAATTACTTTATACAGATTAAAAACATTACAGGTATCGGGATTTTTAGGTTCTTCTAGAGGTGTGCTGTCTGTTTGAATGCCCATCACCTGTTTCCGCAATTGTTTATCCGGTAAAAAGAGGTTGATGTAGTTATCACGGGACTTACTCATTTTCTCGCCGTCTGTCCCGGGAATGTATTTGGTATTTTCCTGAATTTTGGCTTCGGGCATCACAAAGGTTTCTCCCATTTGAGCGTGAAAGCGTGATGCCACATCGCGGGTCATCTCAATGTGCTGCAACTGGTCTTTACCTACCGGAACAAACTCGGCGTCGTATAAAAGAATATCTGCTGCCATAAGCATTGGGTAGGTAAACAGACCAGAGTTTACGTCTGCCAGGCGATCTGCTTTATCTTTAAAAGAATGCGCAAGGGTAAGACGCTGGTATGGAAAAAAGCAACTTAAATACCAAGTAAGCTCTGTAGTTTGTGGTACATCGCTCTGACGATAGAATACGGTTTTTTCAATATCAAGACCAAAGGCCAGCCAGGTTGCAGCCACCGAATAGGTATTTTCTTTTAATACCGAAGCATCTTTGATCTGCGTAAGCGTATGCAGATTGGCAATAAAGAGAAAAGACTCGTTGTTAGAGTCATTTGCCATTTCAATTGCAGGTATGATAGCTCCCAGTAAGTTACCTAAATGCGGAGTTCCTGTGCTTTGAACGCCGGTTAAAATTCGTGACATGCCTTAAATTTTATTTGGCGCAAAGTTACCCCTTTTGAGCAATTAACTCTTTTTAAAATGTCTATTTTTGAATTAACCAATGCCCTAAAGCACGTACTAACCTGTAAACAACCCGAATGATAAAAATTCTACGTAAAATACTGATTTTGCTCTGGCGCATTTGGTTTTATGTGATTCTTATTGTTCCGATTCTGGTTTTGTTTCCAATCTTGCTAATTTCTGTGGCAAAAGACTCCTGGTATCCCTTTTTCTTTAGGCTAGCCCGGTTTTGGGCACGTATTATTCTCTACGGAATGGGGTTTTGGCCAAAAGTGGAGCGCCTTGAGAAAACCGAGCGTGGCAAAAGCTATATGTACATCGCAAATCATACATCCATGACAGACATTATGTTGATGTTGCATTCCGTACGTAATCCGTTTGTGTTTGTAGGTAAGCAGGAATTGGCAAAATTTCCCATTTTCGGATACTTCTATAAGCAAACCTGTATTTTGGTTGACCGAGGAGACCCGAAAAGCCGAAGGGCTGTTTTTGAAAGTGCCCAAAAGCGCCTCAATCAGGGATTGAGTATTTGCATTTTTCCGGAAGGTGGGGTGCCAGATGATCTCTCAGTAGTTCTCGACACCTTTAAGGATGGGGCATTTAGACTGGCAATAGATCATCAGGTACCTATTGTTCCTATGGTTTTTTACGATAATAAAAAGCGCTTTTCCTATGATTTCTTTACCGGTTCGCCAGGTATTATGCGCGTTAAAGTATTGCCGTTCTTAGAAACGGAAGGTAAAGAACCTAATGATCGCCGCGAACTTAGAGATCAGGCTTACAAAGCGATTCATAGCGAATTACTAAAAGATAAAACAACACCTCGGGCACTAAAAGGATGAGGTTTCTTCAACAAAAAAGCTGCCTCTACCCAGGCAGCTTTTTCTGTCATCGTCTACACGATGACTAACCTAACCAACTAATAAAATCTAATTCTTCTTTTTCAAAATTTAGAATCTTACGTTTATACCCGTGTAAAGCCCCATATAGTAGGGTTTAAAATCACTCACCCCATTTGTATAGGCGTTAAGCTGGTATTTAAAAATAGGCTCCAGATTAAATTCAATAGCAGGAGTAATGCGGTAATCAAAGCCGATACCTATATTGGTGCTAAAACTGGTATTGTTCAAACTGTTTGACGAACCTAGTTCGGTAGTAAATCGAGACCCTTCTTCTAAGATGACAGAATTGTCATTTAGGAAAAGCGTACTGAAACCTCCGATAATTTGCATACCAAATTTTTTGTCAACCAGCGCGTACTCAGCCTCAAGCGGAACTTCGATATAGCCCAGCTGTTGACGCAATGTGCTAGACGGACTTGCAAAATTACTCGATGCAAATTCTTCTGAAACCGGAGCATTAGGAATCGAATTCATCGTATTCATCCGGTTACTAAAAGTTGAGACCTGTACCTGAGAGGCACTCTTGTTATAATCTATACTACGAAGAGAACTTGCCTGTATACTTGGGGTGAAAGCGACCTGCTCGGTACGGTAACCTAAATCGACACGATTTACTCCCGCTCTTAATTTCAATTTGTCATTTAGGGCATAGCTTACCTGAAGGCCATAGCTCAAATTAACATCACCGCGTTTGGCATTATCTGCAAATTGCGGGTCAATACCTGAACCTCCAAAATCTCCATAATAAACAGGTGCAACCAAAGGTGTTATACCCCAGCGATTTGACTTCTGAGTTTCAGGATCTTCAGTAGTTGCATCAGCAATTTCTTCCTCCCTGTTTGCAATACGCAGCAATTCATCAGGGTCTGTTTCTGTTTCCGGCTCTTTGCTTTCCTCTTCTTTAGCTACAGCATTTTGTGTTGTGATTGTTTCCGTTTGCAGGCCTGCATCTAAAGAGTCAGAATCTGATGAACCTGAGCTGTTTTGAACATCAGTAGTATTCCGGAGCTTGTTCTTTTCGCTTTGCGAAAGTGCTACAGCTTCTGTTTTTGTTGAATTAGCTGTAGGTTGAGATTCTTTAGTGTCATTTGTTTTTTGTTCTGTAACATTAGCAAATTGACTCTCGCGGGATGCATAAGAATTCAAACCTGCATTATCTTTTTGCTCAGTCTTAATTTCTTCGGTAGCAACTGTATCAAATTGATCAGAGGTGTCTGATTTATCTTCAGTTTGCTGATTTGGGGTTTCTTCAGAAGCAACTTCAGTTTGCGGGTTTGTGCTTCCGTTTGATGCGTTGGTATCTTCTGACTGTTTTTCCTGAACCAGTTTAGGTGAAACGGTATTCTGAGTGTCAAAAACAAAATTGCCTGCCAAAAGTAATAGTGCAATAACAGCTGCAACACCGCCAAGCTTAATCCAAAGCGGGATTACGCGTTTACGCTTCTGCTTTTCACGCGCAGCGATAGACTCCCAAACGTGAGCGCCGGGTTGTGCTTCAAAGTCTTTAAACTTTTCCTGAAACAGTCTGTCTATGTTTTTCTTCTCTTTCACGGAATGAAAACTATTAATGCTTTACGAGGTTTTAGATTCGGTTTGAAAGTGTTCTACTTTCTGTTTTAAAATCATACGGGCACGGGCCAGATTTGATTTTGAAGTGCCTTCACTTATCTCAAGCATACTTGCTATCTCTTTATGCGAATAGCCATCAAGTGCATATAGGTTAAAAACCAGTCTGTAACGATCTGGTAATTCCTGTACTATTTTTAGTAAAAACTGAAGAGAAACATCTTCTTCATCTACGAGAACATCTTCCTGTTCTATATGCTCTTCGTTTACAATATTAAAAACCCGCTGCTTTCTATAGCGCTGCAAAGCGGTATTAATTACAATGCGTTTGAGCCAGCCTTCAAACGATCCTTTGTGTTTGTACTGGGAAATTTTGTCAAAAATAATGATGAACCCATCCTGCAAGATATCTTCGGCCTCGGTATAATTACGGGCATATTTCAAAGAAACAGAGAACAGTGTCTTTGCATAGCGCGTATACAACTGTTCCTGTGCCTTTATATCTTTCTTAATGCATTTTTTGATGAGTTCGTCCAGACTCACATTTTCCTTAGGTTTAAACCATTAACCTTTAACAGGTATGGTGTCTGTTATAAATTGATCTTCACCATTTTCGTCCTTGCCTGAATAAAACTTAAAGATATAATCGTAATTATATCGTGTTTCAAAAGGCAGGTAAACAGACACGGTATCTGTTGGTGTGTCAGTACACATTTCTTCTTCATAAACCCCTTCAAAAACATAAACAAAGCGAGTGCTGTCCTGACGCGCATAGTCAAAATCGTAAAAATAATTACAGCTCGTAGGGGAGATATAACGAATTTTAAAGTTATAGCGCTGACCCCAGACCAGAGTGTCTGGCAACTCATAATCCACTACGGGTTGTAGTTCATAATTAATTTGCACACGATCATCATCAAGTGAGCAGGATGTGATTAATCCAAGTAGGGCTAAAATTAAAAAAACCTTTTTCATCATTTAAATATTTACCTGGTAGATACCTAAAGATGAAAAAGGTTGCGTAAAGCCTGTAATTTTTTTTTCTAAGCCTGATTCGCGAGCTTTATGGCTTCCTTAATTTTGGTTTCGAGCTCGTCTAAAAGATCTGGATTGTCTTTTAAAATAGCTTTTACAGCATCCCGACCCTGACCCAACTTGGTGTCTTCATAACTAAACCATGAGCCACTTTTTTTGATGATTTCATAATCAACCCCAATATCAAGAATCTCACCTACTTTAGAAATTCCCTCGCCGTACATAATATCAAATTCGGCCTGACGAAAAGGTGGCGCAACTTTATTTTTGACCACTTTAACGCGGGTTTTGTTACCCTGTACTTCGCCATTTGCGTCTTTAATTTGCGTCGAACGGCGTATGTCAAGACGTACGGAAGCATAAAATTTAAGCGCGTTACCACCGGTTGTTGTTTCCGGGTTTCCAAACATCACCCCGATCTTTTCACGCAACTGGTTGATGAAAATAACGGTACAATTGGTTTTGCTAATAGAACCGGTAAGTTTTCGTAGCGCCTGAGACATTAAACGGGCATGAAGTCCCATTTTAGAATCTCCCATTTCGCCTTCAATCTCACTTTTAGGCGTCAAGGCTGCAACAGAGTCCACTACAATAATATCAATAGCGCCCGAGCGAATAAGATTATCGGTAATTTCAAGAGCCTGCTCACCATTGTCTGGTTGTGAAATGATAAGGTTTTCAATATCTACACCTAGTTTTTCCGCATAAAAGCGGTCAAAAGCGTGTTCTGCATCAATAAATGCCGCAATACCTCCTTTTTTCTGAGATTCGGCGATAGCATGCAGAGTAAGAGTTGTTTTACCAGAAGATTCAGGGCCGTAGATTTCAATCACTCGTCCTTTAGGCAAACCACCCACACCTAACGCAAGGTCAAGACCCAGCGAACCGGTTGAGATGGCTTCAACTTCTACTATGGCATTATCGCCCATTTTCATAACCGTACCCTTACCGTAGGTTTTATCCATTTTGTCAAGGGTAAGTTTGAGGGCTTTTAATTTGGCTTCTTGTTCTTTGCTCATACGATTTTTTAAGTCTTTACCCGGTGAACCGGGGTTTTTACAAGTTTGAGTTCTTCTTATTAACTAATGGTCAACACAAAGACCGTAAAGAACCTCAATTTTCAGGCTGCTAAAGTAGTATTTCTTTTTAAGGGAAGCAATCAAAGCAGCTTTAAATATTGGAAAAATTCCTTTAAAATATCAGAAAACGTATAATTACGCCATTAATATCGGAAAAATTCCTAGTATAAAAGTCATTTTATTGGGGTGAAGCAACCTTTTTGCATTTTATGCATCTACAACTTAAATGTAAACTCTGTAAAGTTATGATGCAGAAATTACCTGAATTACACTTCAGTTTACGAGGGGTTTTAAGCTTCAGGCTGTTTTGTAATTTTAAAATGGATGGCGGTTAATGGTGTTTTTGAGATACTCAAAAATATCTATTAACTGAATTAGCCGTTCAGGAAAATGCCCCCAAGTGATACTTGCGGGCATTTTTCAGTTTAATCAATAGGTTCCCACAATTGAACTTTATTCCCTTCCCCATCAAGAATGTGAATAAATTTTCCGTAGTCATAGGTTTCCATTTCATCAACAACCTCAACACCTTCTTTTTTTAGCTGGTTTACAAGTTCTTCAAGATCTTCGACCCGGTAGTTGATCATATAATCCTGACCAGATGAGCCAAAATAGTTTGAAGTCTCTGCAAAGGGTGTCCATTGGGTTTGTGCTTTGGTAGACGGGTCTGCCTCTTGAAACCATTCAAAAGTAGCTCCGTAGGGGTTGGTTTCCAGCCCCAGGTGTTTATGATACCATTCTGTTATTTTTTCAGGATCTTTACTTTTAAAGAAAATCCCTCCAATTCCAGTTACGCGTTTCATAGTAAATAGTGTATCAGGTTGTTTGAAAAAAAGTGTATTTGTAGTAAATCCAAGAGAAAAAGCTGCTACGAGAAGCAAACTTAGTGCTGCTTTTTTCATAGATAAATGATTTTTAGGTTTAAAGTCTTTTGACAGGTTTATTAAAAGTAATTTAAATCTCGTTTCATTTGCAGTCCGTTTCAAAAAGTGGTTTGCCTTTGTCCCAACCGTCTAAAAACTGTATTTTTGCCCCACTTTTAATCTTAAAATTACGTATAGCATGCAACTGTACAACAAATTAAGTGCAAAAGAACGTGCAGCTCTCATTGACGAGGCCGGGGAAGACCGGTTGACGCTCTCGTTCTATCAATATGCCAAAATCGGCAATCCGCACCTGTTTAGAAATCATTTATTTGTCGCCTGGGATGAACTTCAGGTTTTGGGACGTATTTACGTTGCCCACGAAGGCATCAACGCGCAGCTTTCGGTCCCTGCACAAAATTTCGAAAAATTTAAAAGTTTTCTAGACGGTATTTATTTTCTGGAAAATGTACGCCTCAACATTGCTATTGAGCATGATGCGAAGTCATTCCTTAAGCTCAAAGTTAAAGTGCGCAATAAGATCGTCGCAGACGGTCTTAATGATGATACGTTTGATGTAACCAATAAGGGCATACACGTAGACGCTGCCACTTTTAACGAACTCATCGAGAGCGATGATGTGGTGCTGGTAGATATGCGCAACCATTATGAGAGCGAGATAGGGCATTTTAAAAATGCAGTCACACCTGACGTTGATACCTTTCGCGATAGCTTAGACTTGATTGAAGAAGATCTTAAAGATCATAAGGAAGATAAAAAACTGGTGATGTACTGTACCGGCGGTATTCGCTGCGAAAAGGCCAGTGCCTACTACAAGCACAAAGGTTTTAAACAGGTATATCAGCTTGAAGGCGGAATCATCGAGTATGCCCGGCAGGTTGAGCAATTAAAGCTTGAAAATAAATTTAAGGGTAAAAACTTTGTTTTTGACCACCGTCGCGGTGAACGCATTACTGATGAGATTATCTCCAATTGCCATCAATGCGGAAAGCCTTGCGACACCCACGTTAATTGTGCTAATGAAGCCTGTCATTTACTCTTTATACAATGTGATGAGTGTGCTGAAGCTATGAACCACACCTGCTCTGATGAATGTAAAGAAATAATCGCTTTGCCTGAAGATGTGCAAAAAGAACTGCGTAAGGGCATACCCAATAGCAATAAAATTTTCAAAAAAGGAAGATCTGAAAAGCTGAAATTTCAGCGTAAGTAAACTGAATCCCGGAGGTCTAACTTCGGGATTTTTCTTTGATGAAAATCAAGTATGCCGTAAAATAGATAAGTCTTCGGCTTCCTGATTTTTACCAAAGGTTTAAAAATGTAAGAGGCTTTCCTAGTTATGCAATTTAGTTTTACTATATTTTTGCGTAGCTAAAATGGTATCTTTAGCGGCAATAAAGACAGAAGACTTCTGTTTTTAATACTAAACATCAAATCCCGGTAATTTTAAGCTGGAGATTTACTAAATATATAGGGTACATGGCGTGTGGAAATTGTGGTACGACTGTTAATGGTCAGCCGCGTGGTTGTCAAAATAATGGTACTTGCGGTACCGATGGTTGCAATAAATTAACGGTTTTTGACTGGCTCTCCAATATGAGTTTGCCTGAAGGTCAGGAACCTTTCGACTTTGTTGAGGTTCGGTTTAAAAACGGCCGCAAGGAGTTTTATAAAAACGTAGATAAACTACAAATCAATGTGGGAGAAGTGCTTGCTGTACAGGCACAATCTGGCCACGACGTGGGTATTGTATCCCTTACCGGGGAGTTGGTACGCATACAGATGAAAAAGAAAAAGGTACCTTTTGATACCGATGATTTCCAAAAAATTTACCGCAAAGCAAATACCCGCGATGTCGAAGTTTGGGAAGAAGTAAAAGGTAGGGAAGAAGCCATAAAGGTGCGTTCCCGCCAAATTGCTATACGCCTTGGGCTTCAAATGAAAATATCAGATATTGAGTTTCAGGGAGACGGGTCTAAAGCCACTTTTTTTTATACCGCAGAAGATCGGGTAGACTTCAGGCAACTTATTAAAGAATTTGCTCAAGAGTTTAGAACCCGTATCGAAATGCGCCAAATAGGTTTCCGTCAGGAAGCTTCCCGTTTAGGAGGTATTGGCTCGTGCGGCCGCGAACTTTGTTGTTCTACATGGCTTACCGATTTTAGATCGGTTACCACCAGCGCAGCACGCTATCAGCAGTTATCGCTTAATCCGCAGAAACTTGCCGGACAATGTGGAAAGTTGAAATGTTGCCTCAATTATGAGCTTGATGCCTACCTGGATGCATTAAAAGATTTCCCGTCTACTGAGCAAAAGCTCAAAACCGAAAAAGGAACGGCTGTTTGTCAAAAAATAGACATTTTTCAGGGTCATTTGTGGTATGCTTACGAGGGCGAGTGGATGAACTGGCACAAACTTACCACCGATCAGGCTAATGAAATCCTTGAAAAAAATAAAACCAGTAAACCAGTAGCCAGTCTCGAAGAGTATGCTGCAGATCTGGTAACCGATACTAAAGTTGATTTTGGTAACGTTGTGGGGCAGGATAGCCTTACCCGCTTTGATACGCCTAAAAACAACAAAAAGCGATCAAAAAATCGCAGAAAGAAGAAAAATTACCGCAAAAGAGGTCCTAAAAAAGATGCTTAGATTCTTTATTGTTTTTGCCGTGTTAGTACTCTTTTGTTCATGTGACGACAATGCGGTATTTCATGAGTTTAAAGAATTACCGGGCAGTTGGCAGCGTGATTCGGCTGTAGTTTTTAAGGTTAAAGCACCAGATAGTCTACAATCTTATGATGCCTTTATAACCCTACGCAACGATAATACCTATCCTTTTAGCAATATCTTTTTAGTTACCCAAATGCAATTTCCCAACGGAAAAACAGTTACAGATACGCTGGAGTATATGATGGCTCAGCCTGACGGTACCTGGCTGGGAGAAGGTTTTGGCGATCTAAAAGAAAGCAAGCTCTGGTATAAGGAAAATATCAGGTTTGAAGAATCGGGAATCTATCAGTTTAAAGTAATGCAGGCCATGCGCCGCAATGGAGATATTAACGCTGTTCCGGAGCTCTCAGGCATCAGAGATGTAGGCCTGCGAATAGAGCGCATAAAAGAATAAACACATGGCGACACCAAAAAAGAAGGTTTCTAAAAAAGAAACTAAGTCAGATTTCAGCACATACATCAAGGGGTTTTGGATCCTGTTTCTTGGAGGATTGGGGGCCTTGGCCCTGGTATTCCTATTGGCTTCCTGGGGGGTGTTTGGCAAACTGCCCACTTTTGAGGAACTTGAAAATCCCGAGAGTAATCTCGCAACCGAAATTCTTTCTTCAGACGGAAAAACGCTGGGTAAATTTTATAACGAAAACCGTACTCCGGTAAAGTATGACGACTTGCCTCAAAACCTTATTGATGCTGTGGTTGCTACCGAAGACCGCCGGTTTTATGAACATTCCGGTATTGATGTTAGGGGTACCGCACGCGCGGTTGCCTATTTGGGCTCTAAGGGAGGTGCAAGTACCATAACCCAGCAGCTGGCTAAGCTTCTGTTTTCAGATGAGCCCAGTAATAAACTGGAGCGTGTGATTCAAAAAGTAAAAGAATGGATCATCGCTGCGCGTCTGGAGCGTCAATATACCAAAGAAGAAATTATCACCATGTACCTCAATAAGCAGGATTTCCTGTTTCAGGCAGTGGGTATTCGTTCGGCCTCAAAAATCTATTTTGATAAAGAACCAAGAGAATTACGGCCCGAAGAATCTGCGGTGATTGCCGGAATGCTTAAAAACCCAAGACAATTTAATCCCTACCGGGAAATTTCAAAAGAGAAATCATTGGAGCGCCGCAATACCGTAATTGCGCTTATGGCTGAAACCGGCAGAATTACAGAGACTGAAAAAGACAGTCTTATAGCAATGCCAATGAAGATCAACTTCTCTCCGGAAGGGCACGCAGACGGCATCGCGACTTACTTCAGAGAATACCTGCGTGCGTTTATGGCAGACTGGATTCAGAAAAATCCCAAGGGGAAAGATGCAGAAGGTAATGAGGAGTATTACAATATTTACCGAGACGGTCTGGTAATTACCACGACCCTTGACTCGCGCATGCAGCGCTATGCCGAAGAGGCTGTTACTGCGCATATGGAGAATCTGCAGCGTGAATTTGATAAACAGAATGAGAAAAATAAAACAGCTCCTTTTAGGGATATATCTGTAGAGGAGGAAGAAAGCATTATTAATCGGGCAATGCGCAATTCAGACCGCTGGCGCAAGATGGCAGCCCGTGATATTGATGTGGAACAAATTAAGGCCTCTTTTGATAAAGAAACAGATATGCGTGTTTTTGTTTGGGATAATGGGGCAAAAGAGGTAGATACGGTAATGACTCCGCGGGACAGTATTTTGTATTACAAGCGTTTCCTAAGAGCAGGTTTGCTGAGTATGACGCCACAAACCGGGGAGGTCAAAGCCTGGGTAGGTGGTATAGATTACAAGCATTTTCAATATGACCATGTGAAAACAGGTAGAAGACAGGTAGGATCTACCTTTAAGCCTTTTTTATACGCCACAGCCATAGATCAATTACATCTTTCGCCTTGCGACACCATTCCTGATAATCCGTATTGTATTCCGGCAGGAGAGATGGGTACACAAAGCGACTGGTGTCCGGAAAACTCGGGTGGAGATTATAAAGGTATGGTAACATTAAAGTCAGCTTTAGCGCAATCAATTAATACTGTTTCAGCGCGTTTAATGCACCGCGTGGGTCCTAATACCGTAATTGATTTGATCCGAAAATTAGGTGTTGATACGCGTGAAATACCGGCTGTACCTTCTATCGCATTGGGTACTGCAGACCTGAGTTTGTTTGAGATGGTATCCGCTTATTCAGCTTTTGCAAACAAAGGCGTTCATGTCGAACCACAAATTGTCTCTACCATTGTTGATAAAAACGGGACGGTTTTGTACCAAAGCGTTCCTAAAGCGCAGGATGTGCTTAGTAAAGAATCGGCTTACGTGACTGTTAACCTTATGGAAGGGGTCACCCAATACGGTTCAGGAGTTCGCTTGCGGACGGGAGCAAGTAATGATTATATGTATAAGAACGTAATTACAGGTCACCCTTATGCTTTTAAAAATCCCATAGCAGGTAAAACCGGTACTACCCAGAATCAAAGCGACGGCTGGTTTATGGGTATGGTGCCTAATCTGGTTACAGGAGTTTGGGTAGGTGGCGACAACCGCTCGGTACATTTCCCAGGCATAAGATATGGACAAGGTGCAACAATGGCATTACCTATCTGGGCGATGTATATGAAAAAATGCTATGAAGACGAAGATTTAAAGATTTCTCAGGAAGATTTTGAACGTCCTGATGACCTTTCCATACGTATAGACTGCTCGATTCCTGCTGAAGGAAGTGGCCATACTGAAGTACCGGACGAACTTGATTTTTAATTGGCAGCACCAAAGGGATCAATATAGCCGAGGTTTAGTTCGAAAATGAATTTTTTCTAATGCATGTCTCAAAGGCTTTCCCTAAGGAAGTTTACTGCTGTTGAAGCGTTTTCGCGAATGCGGAATTCTTCTTTATGAAATCTATAAAATCCTGCTAAAAGATTGTCTCTAGACCGGGTATTTTGTAATTTTCTTATTCTAAAATGAGAAAATGATAACAAAAAAAGTAAACTCGGTAACTGAAGCCCTTCAGGGGGTTCAGGACGATATGACGTTGATGCTGGGAGGCTTTGGCCTTAGCGGTATTCCCGAAAATGCAATTGCAGAACTCGTTAAACTCAACGTTAAGGGGCTTACCTGTATTTCAAACAATGCCGGGGTTGACGATTTTGGACTGGGTTTATTGCTTCATAAGAAACAAATCAAAAAAATGATTTCGTCTTATGTGGGTGAAAATGCTGAATTCGAGCGCCAGATGTTGAGCGGAGAACTTGATGTTGAACTGATTCCGCAGGGTACACTGGCAGAACGATGCCGTGCTGCACAAGGCGGTTTTCCTGCAATTTACACCCCTGCCGGTTATGGTACTGAGGTAGCTGAAGGTAAAGAAACCCGCGAGTTCGACGGTAAAATGTATGTGTTAGAACGTGCATTTAAAGCCGATTTTGCTTTCATAAAGGCCTGGAAAGGCGATACCGCCGGAAATCTCATTTTTAAAGGTACAGCGCGTAATTTTAATCCGGTTATGTGTGGTTCGGCTTCAATCACCGTAGCAGAAGTTGAAGAGCTTTTGCCGGCCGGTGAACTAGACCCCAATCAGATACATATTCCCGGGATATTTGTTCAACGTATTTTTGAAGGTAAGAATTACGAAAAACGCATTGAGCAACGCACGGTACGCAAACGCGAAAACTAATTGATAACTATATAAAACCAAAAAACAATATGGCACATTTAAGACTGGGCGATACCGCCCCTGATTTTAAAGCAGAGACTACCGAAGGAACTATTAATTTTCACGAATGGCTGGGGGACAGCTGGGGAATTTTATTCTCACACCCGGCAGATTATACCCCGGTTTGTACTACAGAATTGGGTACAGTAGCCAATTACCATGGTGAGTTTAAGAAACGTAATGTAAAGCCGATTGCACTAAGTGTTGATGGCGTGGCCTCACATAAGGAGTGGATTAAGGATATTAATGAAACGCAAAATACAACTGTAGATTACCCGATTATTGGTGATGAAGATCATAAGGTAGCAGAATTGTACGATATGATACATCCTAACGCTAGTGAAAAAGCTACGGTACGTTCGGTATTTGTAATAGGACCTGATAAGAAGATTAAACTTACACTGACTTACCCGCCATCAACCGGGCGTAATTTTGATGAAATTCTAAGAGTGATTGATTCACTACAGCTTACTGCTTATCATAAGGTTGCAACACCGGCGAACTGGAAAGACGGTGAGGACTGTGTGATTTCACCAAGCGTGAGCAATGAGCAAATACCTGAATTTTTCCCAAAAGGACACCGCGAAATCAAACCTTATCTGCGTATGACGCCGCAGCCTAATAAATAAACTTATGTTAGACAAGAACGGAATCGCAAGACGTATTGCCCGCGAAGTGCAGGATGGCTTTTATGTCAACCTGGGCATCGGTATACCTACGCTGGTAGCCAATTATGTGAGAGACGATATCGAAGTGGAGTTTCAAAGTGAAAATGGCGTTTTGGGAATGGGCCCCTTTCCATTTGATGGAGAAGAAGATGCCGACATTATCAATGCCGGCAAACAAACCATTACTACGCTTAAAGGAGCCTCTTTTTTTGATTCGGCATTGAGTTTCTCGATGATACGCGGGCAACACGTAGACCTTACGATTCTGGGTGCTATGGAAGTTGCAGAGAATGGTGATATCGCAAACTGGAAGATTCCCGGTAAGATGGTTAAAGGTATGGGAGGCGCGATGGATCTTGTGGCCAGTGCCGAAAATATCATCGTAGCGATGATGCACACCAATAGGGCAGGAGAATCAAAGCTTCTTAAGCGATGCACTTTGCCACTCACCGGCGTAGGTTGCGTGACAAAAATAGTTACCAATCTTGCAGTCCTTGAAGTAACCGAAAACGGGTTTAAGCTTCTTGAGCGTGCTCCGGGCGTTACAGTCGAAGAAATCAAAATAGCAACTGAGGGAGCTCTGGAAGTTCCGGATGAAGTACCCGAAATGGTACTTGCATAGCAGTTAGCAACATTAAGAATTAAAAGGAGCCTTAGAGGGTTCCTTTTTTTTATGCTATCAAAAGTGCTTTAAGTCCGTTAAAAGACTTCTTAAGTTCTGAATAAGCGTTTAAAATGCGTTTTTGAACGTTTAAAAACGTTAAAATTTAACATTTATTGTATAAAATTTAAGTTTTCTCTTGTAAAATTCAATTTTTAAAGTACTTTAGCCAAACCCCAAATTCAAAACACTTAAAATTCAGATTCGGGAGGAGTCCTGGATGTGTATGTAACTTCAGAATAGGAGTATTTTGATGTTGTGATTTGTTAGAATCCGCGGGGGGAGCCCCGCGGCTTTTTTTGTAGATTTTGAACTAATAAAAATCCCTTATAATGATTTCATCCCTACGTAAAACAAAGCATTCATTACTTGAATTTTTTAAGACAACTGCCAAGTTAGCCTACGTTGCTAAAAAGGTATTTCTTTTTATGATTTAAATCCCTTTTGGGATTGCGGCTATAAGAGCTTTGGTATAATCACTTTGCGGATGTTCATAAACCGCATCAGCCTCTCCGGTTTCTTCAAATTGCCCCGCACGCATAACCAGTAAGCGGTCTGAGATGTATTTTACCACAGCAAGATCGTGTGAGATAAACAAATAGGTAAAGTTATAGCTGTTTTTAAGGCTGTTCAGCAGGTTGAGTACTTGTGCCTGTACAGAGATATCCAATGCTGAAACCGACTCATCACATACAATAAACTTAGGTTTTACCGCAATGGTTCGCGCAATGCCTATACGCTGACGTTGCCCGCCGCTAAACTCGTGTGGGTAACGATCGTAATGCTCGGGTAATAAACCTACTTCTTCTAATAATTTTAAAGCTTCAGCTTTGCGTTCCTGAGCTGAATTGTACAGTTTATGTACCTGCATAGCCTCTGTGATAGCAAGGCCCACGGTAAGCCTGGGGTTCAGCGACGAATACGGATCTTGAAAAATAATCTGAATGTCTTTGCGCAAATTGCGCAATTCTTTTGTACTTAATTTCGTGAGATCTTTTCCGTTGTAGAAAATGCTTCCGGCAGTAGGGTTATCCAATTGCAAGATGAGGTTCCCCAAAGTAGATTTTCCGCACCCGCTTTCGCCCACTAATCCTAATGTTTCTCCTTCATAAATTTTAAAACTCACATCATTAACCGCCTTAACACTTTCGGCTTTGCCAAAAAAAGAAACAGAATTGAAGTATTCTTTTTCCACATTTTTGATCTCCAAAAGAGGAGTTTTAGCGTAAATTTTTTGGTGTTGTTCGCTGCGCTCAACTTTTGTTACGGGTTTTTCCAGTGGTTTTTTAGCCAAGAAATCGGCTACAGTGGGTAATTTTTTTAAACGTTGGGTTGTTGATGGTCGGGCGTAAATAAGCGCTTTTGTGTAATCTTCCTTCGGGTTTTTAAAAATGGCTGTCGCACTACCAGTCTCCACAATTTTACCTTTGTACATCACAATTACCCGATCTGCAATTTCACTCACGAGGGATAGGTCATGCGAGATGAAGAGAATACTCATTCCGGTTTGTTCCTGCAATTCTTTGAGCAGCAGTATAATCTCTTTTTGAACGGTAACATCGAGTGCTGTCGTAGGTTCATCAGCGATAAGAAGCTTTGGCTTGCAGGCGATGGCCATAGCGATCATCACACGCTGCTTTTGTCCACCACTGATCTCGTGAGGATAGGAGTTAAAAACAGCTTCTGGCCGCGGCAATTTAACCTGATTAAAAAGTTTTAAAACCTGCTCCTTAGCTTCGGCTTTAGAAACATTTGTATGTCTGAGCAAAATTTCTGCAACCTGTTTCCCGCATTTCATGGATGGATTGAGCGAACTCATAGGCTCCTGAAAGATCATGGAAATATCCTTGCCGCGGAGATCTTGTATCTGATTTTTAGTGTACTCCAGTAGGTTTTTGCCTTCAAAATAAATGGCACCGCGGGTGATTTGTGAAATGCGCTCAGGCAGGAGCCCTAAAATTGCCAGACTGGTCACTGATTTACCAGAACCAGACTCCCCAACTACCCCTAGGATTTCATTAGTATTGATAAAGAAATCGACCGCATGAAGCACGTTATTTACATTTTTACCACTTTGAAACGCAACATGCAGGTCGTTTATATGAAGAAGTGTGTTTTTCATAATGCTAATTTACGATGTTTGTCACGCTAAAAGGTATACCTAAATAATTGACTTACAGTTTATTAATTCAAAAGTTAAATGTGATAATGTGTTTTAACGAAAATATTTGTTTTATGTCAATAAAAAGGGCAATTTGAAGCAATTCTTTAACAATAATAAAGGTAACATTAACATTTTTAACAAGCATTTATGAAAAAAAACTACTCGAGGCATATTTTTTTGGCTTCTTATCTTAGTTTGAGTTTGTGTGGTCTTTAAGCTCAAAATAAGAATGCAGAAGAATCTTTAGAGAAAAAGCCCATTCAGGCTTTAGGCCTCTTTAAATTAGATCGTGTGCAGTCTAAGTCGATGACTGGCCCACGTATTATTCTAGGTTCGCAGCTGGAGCTTACTGATGACAATACCTTTACTCAGGTCGATTTGATTTCTGAAAAATCAGGGATGCAGCATCAGCGTTTTGATCAGTATTACGATAATGTGCGCGTAGAATTCTCTAGTCCTGTGATTCACTCAGAAAAGGGAACACCCACAGCAATTAGTGGTGAATTTTATGCGGTTAAAGATTTAAGTACAACTCCTGCAATCAGCCCGCAACAAGGTTTTCAAAACGCGTTGCGCCAGATTGGGGCACAGCACTACTTGTGGGAATATCCTGATGCTGCTCAGGAAATTGACTATCAAAAACCGGCAGGCGAACTGGTTGTTCTACCCTATATAACCGATGCAGGGACGACCATGAAACTGGCTTATAAATACGATATCTATGCAACCTTTCCGCTTAGCAGAGGAGAGGTTTATGTAGATGCGCAAAAAGGGGATGTGCTATTTTACAACAGTATAATCAAGCACGTTGATAGTTTTGGCCACGTTGGCGAAATCGCTGCAACGGTTAGAACGGCAGATGAGGCTAAGAAAGCTTTGGAAGATTACGACGCCTTAGCCTATGTTACCGGGTCCGCTGCTACGCGGTATAGTGGTACACGTTCTATAGAAACCACTTTAAGTGGCGGAAGCTATATTCTTGCCGATGCCGGAAGAAAATTATACACCCGTGATGCTAAAAATCAGGCTCCGGGGTCAACCTATCCTTACATTAATAATTACGACCAGTTCACAGATAATGACAACAACTGGACTTCTGCTGAGCATAGTGCTAATAAAGATGATGCGGCATTAGACGCGCACTGGGGAGCTATGATGACTTACGATTACTTTTTAAGTCAGCATAACCGCAACTCCTTTGACAACAACGGAACCCAAATACGCAGTTATGTGCACGTAGATGTGAACTATGATAACGCGTTCTGGAATGGTTCGGTTATGTCTTATGGTGACGGATCGTCAAACGGGCAGGAAGGTAATGGCTATTTTGACGCTTTGACCTCTCTTGATGTGGCGGCTCACGAGATAGGTCACGCAGTATGTACCTATACAGCAAATCTGGCCTATCAAAGAGAGTCAGGAGGTCTTAACGAGGGCTTTTCAGATATCTGGGGTGCTGCTGTTGAATTTTATGCTAAAGGAAACGGTAATGAGACCAATCCAAATCCTGAGATATGGCTTATTGGTGACGAGATTGACCGTAGAACAGGCTCTGCAGCCCTACGCTCTATGTCTGATCCTAAATCCTTAGGTCAGCCTGATACCTACGGTGGTACCTACTGGAAAAACCCAAACTGTGGTACACCAACCCGTACCAACGATTATTGTGGGGTTCATACCAATTCCGGGGTTCTCAACCACTGGTTCTATCTGTCTTCTGTAGGAGGAACAGGTACAAATGATGTAGGAAGTTCCTATTCTGTAAACGGAATCGGTGTTACTAAAGCTGCGCGTATCAGTTATAGAACAGAGTCGCTTTATCTTTCTTCCAACTCCACTTATGCAGATGCACGTGCTGCCAGTATTCAGGCGGCTATAGATCTTTATGGCGCGGGTAGTGCTGAAGAGCAGGCGGTTACCAATGCCTGGTATGCAGTAAATGTAGGAAGTGCCTATGGAGAAACACCTCCTGTAGACTACTGTACCTCTCAGGGTAATAGTGTTGCAGATGAGTACATAGGGCGTGTACAGCTCGGAAGCATTGATAACGCCAGTGGTGCAACAAGCGGCTATACCGATCACACTGCTGTTAGTACCGAATTAACCCGCGGAAGTTCTGCAACCATAACCATCACTCCGGTATGGAGAGGTACTGTATATTCTGAAGGATATGCGGTATGGATCGATTATAACCAAAACGGAAGCTTCACCGATAGCGGCGAATTGGTATTTAGTCAGGGGGCTAATCAAAACACCTCTGTAAGTGGAAGCTTTACCGTTCCCACTTCAGCATTAGACGGTTCTACCCGTATGCGTGTCTCTATGAAATATAACGGTATTCCATCTTCTTGCGAAACCTTTAGCTATGGCGAGGTAGAAGATTATACCATTACGTTTGGAGGTGGCACAGCAGATACTGAAGCTCCTTCAGCTCCTACAAATCTTGCAGCTTCCAATGTGACTGAGACCACACTTGATTTAACCTGGGATGCTTCCACTGACAATGTGGGTGTAACCGGTTATGATGTGTATCAGGGAACCAGTCTTTTGGGAACGGTTACCGGTACTTCTGCCTCAATTACGGGTCTAACGGCAGATACGTCCTATTCATTTTCTGTGCAGGCTAAAGATGCTGCAGGTAATGTTTCGGCCTCGAGTAATAACGTAAATGTTACTACGGCGGGTGGAACCACAGCAGATACTGAAGCTCCTTCAGCACCTACGAATCTTGCAGCTTCTAATGTGACTGAGACCACACTTGATTTAACCTGGACAGCTTCCACAGATAATGTGGGCGTAACCGGTTATGATGTGTATCAGGGGGCCAGCCTTTTGGGGACGGTTACGGGTACTTCGGCCTCAATTACAGGTCTAACAGCAGATACGTCCTATTCATTTTCTGTACAGGCTAAAGATGCTGCTGGTAATGTTTCGGCTTCCAGCAATGTAGTTAATGTAACTACAGCGGGAGGAACTACCCCAGATACCGAGGCACCAAGTGCTCCTACGAATCTTACAGCTTCCAATGTGACTGAGACCACCCTTGATTTAACCTGGACAGCTTCCACGGATAATGTGGGCGTAACCGGTTATGACGTGTATCAGGGAGCTAGTCTCTTAGGTAGCGTAACAGGTACTTCGGCTTCAATTACCGGGCTAACAGCAAATACAGCATATACTTTTACGGTTAATGCTAAAGATGCTGCGGGTAATAGCTCTGCGGGAGCATCAGTGAATGTAACTACTGCCGATGGAGGCGGTGGACCTATAGATGACACGCTCATTGCAAGTTATTTTGAAACCGGCTGGGATGGTTGGATTGATGGTGGTGGAGACTGTGCACGCTATGCAGGTTCTCGCTCTCCAGAAGGAAGCTATTCCATTCAGTTGCGTGATAACAGTGGGGTTGCTTCATCAATGACCAGTCCTGTATTTGATCTATCGGCTTACGACAATGTTGAGATCAGTTTCTCGATGTACGCGTATAGTATGGAAAATGGTGAGGATTTCTGGGTGCGTTACAACGATGGTTCAGGATGGCAAACGGTTGTTGCTTACGCGCGAGGGACCAGTTTTAATAACAACACGTTCTATACAGCTACTGTTAATCTTCCGGCATCAAGCTATAATTTGAGCAGTACCGGTCAGTTTAGATTTCAGTGTGATGCCAGTGCTAACGGAGATTTGGTTTATATAGATGAGGTTGTAATACGAGGTACAGCGACAGCAGGAGTAAACGCTATTGTAGAAGCAGCCGCTCCACAAACTTTTCGTGGCGAAAGCTTTGCAGAGCAACCTGATTTTGAGGGAGACTTTGTCGTATACCCAAGTCCGGCGGTTGATCTGGCTCGTGTACAGGTAATGCTTGATATTGAAGACAAGCCTGTTGATGTTGTACTTTCGGTTTACGATATTAAAGGAAGTCGTATTCTTACTAAAGAATACAGCAATGTAACCGAAGCTGCATTTACTGAAGAACTGGATGTGACCAGTTTCAAATCAGGAGTCTATTTCGTAGAAATCACCGCACAGGGCGGAATGAAAGAAACGGCTAAATTTATTAAGAAGTAAAATCGAAATAGCTATATTAAAATCAAAGCCCGGTGCAACTGCATCGGGCTTTTTTTGTGTTATACAGAAGTAACTTCGCTATCTTCTAATAAAGCTTCGTTGCGTAGGCGCAAAACAATCTGCGCAACTGCAACCACATCACGCTCACAATACTCAACGATGCGTTTCACATCTTTTTGTTTGTAATAGACATCTCGAACCTGACTGCCGTCGATATCGGTCTTAGGAGAAGGAATATCCAGTATTTTAGTAAGTAATTTTAAGGAAGTATAATGTTTATAGTCACCAAATTTCCACAACTCCAGTGTGTCCAGATGCGGAATTTCCCAAGGTTTTTTGCCGAAGAGATCCAATTTAAATGGAAGTTTGATGCCATTTACAATCATTCTTCGGGCGATAAAAGGAAAGTCAAATTCTTTCCCGTTATGCGCGCAAAGCACGTGCTGCGGTTTGTTATAATGCTCGCTAAGTAATTTTTTAAACTGAAACAACAACTCTTTTTCAGTACCCGAAAAGGTGGTAGTTCTGAAGTTTCGAGTGTCGCTGTCTAGTTTAAAATAACCAACAGAGATACAAACGATTTTTCCAAATTCGGCCCAAATCCCGGCGCGCTCGTAGAATTCTTCAGCGGTAAACTCATCTCTACGTTGGTATTCGGTCTTATCAGCATAGAGCTTTTGCATTTCTGAATCCAGATCGCTAAAGTGCTCGTGTTGCGGAACGGTTTCGATATCAAGAAAGAGTATATTTTCTAAGTTGAGTCTGGAGATCATAATTAAAACATCTTATAAGCTTCATCAAAATAGGTGTTCAATTCAGCAGGATAGCCGTTATCACTCAATGGACCGTGGCTGTGACCCAACCGTACCACAATCAAATCATCTTCTGGTAGGACCATCACATATTGACCCAAATGGCCGCGCATCATAAATACATTTTTGTTTTTATAATCCATCAACCAAAATCCGTAACCATAAGGTTCGCCTTCAAAACGAGGACTAATTGATTTGGCAACATAGGCAGAGTCCAAAAGCTGCTGTCCGTTCCATTTCCCGTAGTCTTTGTAAAGCTTACCCAGGCGTGCAAAATCGCGAGCGTTTGAGGCAATACAGCAATAAGCTTTTACGAGTCCGCTTTCTTCACTATCCATTTGCCAAAGGGCATCTTCCTGGGATCCCAGGGGTTTCCAGAATGTTTTAGAAAGATATTCGGCTAATTTTTTGCCAGTAGTTTTTTCGAGCACCATTGCTAGAAGTTGTGTGTTGCCGCTCAGGTAGGTAAAACCCTGTCCCGGCTCGGTCTTCATTCCCAAATTACGCATTACAGGATCCAGATTATCATCAAAATAAGCTCGTGTAGTTACTGAAAACGGACTGTAATACGACTCGTCCCAATTGAGACCACTGGCCATAGAGGCCAGGTCGCCAACGGTCATTTGAGCAGCTGCTCCTTCAGCATATTCCGGAATGAAATCGCCTACTGGCTGATCCAGACTTTTGATATAGCCCTGCATTATGGCTTTGCCCAGCATTGCTGAAACATAACTTTTAGCCATCGAAAACGAATTGCTTTTTGAAGTTTGCCCAAAACCATCGTAGTATTCTTCAAATACAATACTGTCATTTTTGATCACGATGTAGGCAATTGAACCATATTCTTTATGAATACTTTGAAGCGTATCACTGAGTTCATACGTGTTGTAGTTTTTTGCCTGTGGCCAGGCCTCTGAGGTGCCGGCTTCAATAAGGGTATTGTCAAACTTCTTATAATCTTCCAGATATGCCGTAGTGTGACCGGTAAAATAGATGGTGCGTACAGCCTTGAGCAGGTAGTCGTAATCAAACACATATAATGCGATGACGAGTAGGACCAAAAGGCTTATTAAACCAATAAAGAGGCGCTTTAGTATTTTCATAACTTAAAGATACCGAAAAAGCGTTTTGGTTTTTTGAGGAAATCCGTACTTCTAAAAAAGAACTTGTTGGGTGACGGGACTTTCGTGTTCCAGCAGCCATTTTTTACGCCAAATTCCGCCGGCGTAGCCGGTCATCGAATTATCGCTGCCAATCACGCGATGGCAGGGAATAATAATCGCGATCGGGTTTTTTCCGTTTGCTGAGGCCGCAGCTCTAATGACTTTCGGATCACCCAGATCTTTGGCCATTTGTAAATACGAAGTAGTTTTACCAAAAGGAATTTCTGCAAGTTGAAGCCAGACGCGTTTCTGAAAATCGGTTCCCTGCGGATTCAATTTGAGATCGAAGTTTTTGCGTTTTCCTTCAAAATAATCGCTTAGCTGAAATACCGCATCCTCTAAAGCAACCGGAATGTTTTCGCTTTGCGGAATTTTTTCATCTTTAAATTCAACCCGTTGCAGTCCCGATTCATCTCCCTGAATTACGAGTGTTCCCAACGGCGAATTTACAAATGCTTCGCTCATTCTGAAGGCTTATCAGAATCGGGCATATCTTCGCGTTTTACATCGGTATCGTGCTGTGGCGAAAGTTCTACCGTAGTCTCAGCGGTATTTACCTTTTCTAGAGGTATTCCCATTCGTTTAGCACGACGTTCCCAGTTTTTACGCGCTTGCACCTGCATATCTTCAATAGTGTCGCTCTCGTCCATTATTTCAAGCCCCAGTAAGGTTTCAATAATATCTTCCATAGTGACAATACCAATGGTGTTTCCGAATTCATCAGTCACCAGTGCTAAATGATCTCTGCTTTTTACAAACGTGTCAAATAGCTGCGGAATGGGTTGGTTGGAGTTTACAATAAGAATATCGCGCTTGATATCAGAAAGTGTTTTTTCGCCGTGCTCTTCTACGATTTCTTCAAGCACATCATCTTTAAGAATGAAACCCGTGATGTTATGCGATTTATCTTCATAAACCGGGATTCTGGAAAATTTTAAATGCGGGTGTTCTTTTTGAAATTGCTTTAAGGTCATGCTCTGATCTTCGGTAACCACAACCGGAAATGGCGTCATAACATCTTTGGCCATAACCGATTTAAAGACGAGCAGGTTTTTAATCACTGTCGTCTCGTTGTCTTCAAACACCCCTTCTTTTTCAGCGGCATCGGTAAGGGCCATAAATTCTTCGCGGCTCATGGTGCTTACGTGCGCCGATTTGCCGACAAGCTTAGTCACCTGCATTAAGATCCAGAGGATACCGGTGTATTTTAATAAAATCAGTATTAATGAGAGCGTTTTAGCCGTGAAATTCCCAAGAGATTTCCAATAGGTAGCACCTATAGTTTTTGGGATGATTTCAGACAAAACCAAAATTGCAAGTGTCATTATGGTAGAAACTAATCCCACGAAGTTGATTCCCAATATACTCATTTCGTAGCCTGACTCAGCGGCCATTTTACCGGCCTGATCACCCACCAAAATAGCACCCACCGTGTGGGCAATCGTGTTGAGTGTAAGGATTGCAATTAAGGGCTTATCGATGTCTTTTTTAAAATTGGCCAGGGTTTCTGCATAGCCTTTACCTTCTTTGGTCTTTATGCGAATAAAATTTGGCGTTATACTGAGTAAAACGGCCTCCAGAATAGAACATAGGAAGGAAAAGAATATCGAAATAAACGCAAACGCGATAAGTAGAGCCATGGGTTAGTTTGATTTGCGATAAATATACTATAAATCAAAAGGTCTCGCCAAGAGGTTAAGAAAAGCTTAGGGTATAGCAACCGAAAAGATTTAGGAATTACCAACCCGTATATTGTGGTGGTTTTAAACCGTTTAGATTGAGGTATACAATGAGTTGTCCGCGATGGTGGGTGACGTGATCCTGAAGCAGATTAAGAATTTGCAAACGTGATTTTTCACCCGCAAAAAAGGCTACAGATTCTTCCAGTTTGGTTTTGGGATAGTTTTTTATGGCTTCTTGAATTTGATCAAATGAAGATTCAAGATTGTCAATGATACGCTCTTTTGGGTTTGCTGAAGTACTCACTTCGGCTTCTTTTTTATCAAAATAAGTAGTGGCCAGCCATTCCATATTGCCGTTTATATGCTCGAGTTGTTCAGCGAAACTCATCTCCCGATCGGTAGGTTTGTAATCATAGAGCGAGTCTGGCATTTGCCCGGCAATAGCAATCAAATATTCCTTTGAATTTTGCCATTTTCCAAGCCATGCTTTTTTATAAAGACTTTCCTGAGCTGAAACCTGACTGAAACTCAAAACGGCAATTATTAAGATTAAAAAATTACGCATAACTAGGAGATCAATTTAACTACATCTTTTGCAAAATAGCTTGCAATCAGGTCAGCACCGGCGCGTTTAATGGCGTAGGTTTGTTCTAAAACAACCGCATCGTGGTCAAGCCAGCCTTTTGCAGCAGCAGCTTTGATCATCGCATATTCACCACTCACCTGATACACGGAAACGGGTACATTTACCGCATTTTTAATGTCGCGTACGATATCCAGATAGCACAGTCCGGGTTTTACCATCACAATATCGGCGCCTTCGTCAATATCCATCAGGGTTTCTTTTACCGCTTCAATGCGGTTGGCGTAGTCCATCTGATAGGTTTTTTTGTCTTTAGGCACATCTTTCAGATCAACCGGGGCACTGTCTAGCGCATCGCGAAACGGACCGTAAAAAGCAGAGGCATATTTTGCCGAGTAGCTCATAATACCTACATCATGGTGTCCTTCATCTTCAAGAAGAGTTCGCATTTCAAAAATACGACCGTCCATCATATCGCTGGGCGCGACCATATCTGCACCGGCATTGGCGTGTGAAAGTGCCATTTCGGCTAAAACTGCACTCGAATCGTCATTTACGATTTTACCGCCACCTACAATACCGTCGTGACCAAAAGAAGAGTAGGGGTCAAGGGCAACATCGGTCATCACGACCAGTTCAGGAACGGCATCTTTAACCGTTTTAATCGCGCGTTGCATCAATCCGTCAGGATTTAAAGCTTCGGTACCACTATTGTCTTTCAGTTTATCATCCACTTTTACAAAAAGCAGCACGCTTTTAAGTCCGAGATTCCAAAGCTCTTTTACTTCTTTTTGCAATTTATCAAGACTGAGTCGGTAATACCCCGGCATTGACGCGATTTCATCTTTAATGCCTTTTCCTTCCACCACAAAAAGCGGTACAATAAAGTCGGAGGGAGCTATTAGGGTTTCACGTACCATTGCACGCATCGCTTCTGAGGTACGTAATCTGCGATTTCTTCTTAATGGAAACATAGTTTTATTTTTATTACTATTTCTACTATTAAACCCACTTTCGCGGATTTTCTAAATGATTCTAAGCTGTAAACAACTTCATTACTTCACAATATTATCAAGCCAGGTAAAAGCGACGAGCATAAAGATAATAGCGATCAATACGCTGCCTGTATCCTTTACAATGAATGGCCCTACAAAACCTACGAGCAGGATAAGTAGACCATAAATCAGGGCAAAATAACGGCTGGTTTTACTGTATCTCAAAAAGGAATTGGGCAGCGGAACCATTGCACACAGCGAGGCAAGTCCTAAAGCTGCAAAATAGGCGATGCCTGTTGCATAAAATACAGAACCCGTTACCAAGGCAGTCAGGGCTAATGTGACTATGAGAATACCACTATACTTTTCATTCTGATCAAGGAGAAACTTTCCATTTCTGTCCAGAGAAAGAATGGCATTTGAGATGGGATCTATCATCCAGCCTCCCAGAGCAAATAACAGATACGCAATTATCAACGGAACCGCAAGTACAGATAAACCGGCTTCTCCAAGCAATTTTACAGAAAAGCGATAGGCTAAATAGATACCAATAATAAAAATCCATTGATTCTTGCCGGTTTGTTTTGAAATCCAGAAAGCATATTTTAAATGCCAGCGGTAAATGAAATTATTAGCCTTAAGGGCTGTACTCATTCCGTTGCGGGCATATTCATTATTTGGATTGAGCTGCAGGGCCATTCTAAAATGTTCCATAGCTTTCTTGTGATCGCCATGCTCAAGTGCAACCCAGCCCACGTTTGTGTGTGAAAAGCTGTCTTCAGGATTATCGTAAAGTATATTTTCAACAGTCTCACTGGCTTCTTCCTTGCGGTCAAGCTTGGTGAGAATTTGTGCACGCAGGTTCAGGCAATAGCTGTTTTTAGCATCCATGGAAAGGCCGTGATTTGCTAAATGAAGCGCTTCTTCATAGTTTTTCTTATCTAAAAGAAGTCCGGCCTTAAAGCCGAAGTAGTCTGCATCTTCAGGATCTATTGATATAGCCTCATCTATAAATTTCTGGGCATCAGCATGCTTGTCTTGTTGTTTGGCAATTTGTGCTTTTATAAAAAAGACATCCGGTTGGTTGGGATCTTCTGCCAAAAGTTGCGCAGTCATTAATTCAGCTCTATCATACTGGTTGAGATTGTAATAACAAAGCATCAGATAATAGCGAGCAGTAAAATCTGCCGGATTTTCGCTTAGTTGTTTAGCCGCTTCTTCATAGCGGCCTAATTCAAATAGGGTAATGCCCCTGTCTACGGCTGAAGCCATTATTTTTTAATTTTTAAGAAATGTAAGACTTCATCATATAATCCGGCGTCGTTGGCGTACAGTGCATAATTTTTAGCCGATGAAAACCACTCTTTGGTACTGGGTTTGACCTTTTTTATAGCCTTTAATAGATCTTTTGTTTTAAGGGGAGCCGGTATACCAGATTCAAATGATTTTTCAAGCTTTTCTTCAATAGCTACATCAATTGCAGCCTGAATATCAGCTCCCGAAAAATCTTTTGATGCCTTAGCCAGACTGGCGTATTCTATTCGCTCAACCGGTTTGTTGTTGAGGTGTATTCTAAAAATACTCTCACGTGCAGGCTCATCTGGGGGAGATACAAAAATGATACGGTCAAATCTTCCAGGGCGTCTAAATGCAGGATCCAAATGCCAGGGAGCATTGGTTGCACCTAAAACTAAAATCCCGTCATTGTCTGAATCTACTCCATCTAATTCTGAAAGAAACTGATTGATAACCGTGCGACCTGAAGATTTATTCATGTCGTTTCGGTTGGCGCCCAGCGCATCAATTTCATCTATAAAAATCACGCAAGGCTTATTGGCACGCGCTGTTTCAAAAATCTCGTGGAGGTTACGTTCTGAACTTCCAATCCACATATCGAGAATCTCATTGATCCCCACATTGATAAAGTCTGCGTTTATCTGGCCGGCAGTAGCTTTAGCCAAATGCGTTTTCCCACAACCCGGAGGGCCGTAGAGTAAAATACCACCGCCTATTTTCTTTCCGTATGCTTTGTAAATATCGCTGTGGAGCAAAGGTTTTATGATTTTGAGATCTATTTCGCGTTTTATATGATCCATACCGCCCACATCAGAAAAGCCAACTTTGGGCTTTTCTATAAAACTTAGAGCATCTGCATCTGTAAAATTTGTGTCAGTGGGAGTTGAAGCATTTTTGAGTTTTTCGTCAAAATCAGCGTTGGTGTAGTGACGATCCAGGCTTAAAATTTCTTTATACGTTTCTTGTGCATCTTTAAGTTCACCCTGATTGATGTAGCAATAACATAGCAGCTCAAGAGCCTCAACAGACTTATGTTTGGCTAATAGTTCTTCTAGAAGTAGTTCGGCAGCACTAAATTTTTCCTGCTCGTAAAAACAATTAGCCAGGTTAAATTTAGCCTCGGTGTGTTGAGGTTCTTGTTGTATAATGTAAAGTAAATGTTCCTCGGCATTTTTTGTGTTGCCGTTTTGAAGATAAAGTTTCGCAATCTGAAGACGCAGCGGAATATTATCTGGAGAAAACTTTAAGGCTTCTAATAAACTTTCTAACATAGCTGTAATTTTAAAATTTTAAACCCACTCCCGTGGATTCTCTAAGACATCAACCAGCTTGGCTTCCGGGCTTCCCGGTTGCGGATGATGATCGTAGCGCCACTGCACGTGTGGGGGAAGACTCATCAAAATACTTTCAATCCTTCCGTTTGTTTTAAGGCCAAAGAGGGTGCCTTTATCGTGAACCAGATTAAATTCTACATACCGGCCGCGGCGCACCTCCTGCCAGTCGCGCTCCTTTTCGCCGTAGGCTAAATCTTTTCGCTTTGCTAAAATGGGTATGTACGCATCCAGAAAGCTATCACCAACTTGAGTCACAAAATTGTACCAATCCTGCATGCTGCGATAGTCTGTGGCTTTTAAATAATCAAAAAACAAACCGCCTATTCCCCGAGCTTCACCGCGATGGCTGTTGTAAAAATACTCGTCACAGCGTGCTTTGTAATGCGGGTAAAAATCCGGATCGTGCTTGTCGCAGGCGGTTTTGCAGGTCTGGTGAAAATGCATGGCATCTTCTTCAAAAAGATAATAAGGTGTGAGATCCTGACCACCGCCAAACCACGAGTCTACCAGCGTGCCGTCTTTTTCATACATCTCAAAATACCGCCAGTTTGCGTGAACCGTGGGCGCGTAGGGATTTTTAGGGTGTATTACCAGGCTGAGTCCGCAGGCAAAAAAATTGACGTCGCCTACCTTAAAATATTGCTGCATTGCGGGAGCCAGAGGGCCGTGTACTTCAGAGATATTGACGCCGCCTTTTTCAATCACAGCGCCATTTTCAATCACACGGGTGCGGCCACCGCCGCCTTCCGGGCGCGTCCAGTTATCTTCTTTAAATGTAGCTAAGCCGTCAACTTCTTCCAGTTTTGAGGTGATTTGATCTTGTAAGTTCTTGATATAGCTTACAAACTGCTCTTTCATGCTTTATTTTTTTAGGATGTAAAGCTCCATATCCTGGGCTTTCCCACGAGTGGGTTTAAATTCGGTTTCCAGAGTGCTATGCCACACAAAACCACTACGTTCGGCTACTTTGATGCTTTTTTCGTTGCTTTTATGTGTGATGATGCGGTAGGTGGTAATTTGATGATTAAGATAGCCAAAGTCTGCAATGCGCGTAACGGCGTTGGTAATCCAGCCACGCCCGTGAAAGCGCTTATCCAGGCAGTACGCCAGTTCCGCCTCAGACTTCTCGTGATCGATTTCTTTTAAAATTACCAGTCCGGCAATTTCGGGGTGCACAGTGGTAGTTAGCGCAAAATGAAATTCTTTTTTTGCCTCAACGTGTTTTTGAGCCTGTTCTATAAACGCTTTTGACGCTTTGATAGTCTTGAGCTCTTTTAATGTTTGCGGAAAATAAGTTTTAAAAGCATCTTTATTTTCTTTAAACAATACGTGTAATCTTTTGGCATCATCGGGAGTCAGGAGTGCCAGTTCAAAATCAGTTAGTTCAGTCATTGGGATAGCTTGTTTTTTGGTCTAAAAGTTCAAGCGTGGTTTTACTGGCAGCGGTTACCGAAATAGGTAAAACCAAAATAATTCCCACAACAGGAATCAATAAAAACAGCATAAAAATAATGCCGTTGCCTATTGCATAACCCCGGTGGCGTTTTACAAAGTTAACGCTTTCCCGATATGGAAAATGACGTTCAAGAGTATAATCCATATTTCCGAAACCGGCGTAATAGGCCTGAATCAAAAACAGCATGGCTGTTGCCAAAATACCAATAACCGGTATTAGGCTAAGTAGTAAAAACGGAATGCTAAGCAACAGTTCCCATACCAGATTTCGCAGGTTAATTTTAAGACCACGCACAAGCTGGCTGGCATTAGACGTGTCACGGTGTTTGTGTACCCCTTCATAAAATTCAGCTTCTATTTTTTCAGAAACCGGACTCATAAAAGGCGCAGAAAAGGCCATGATGAGGTGTTTGTAGGCAATTAACCCCAGGGCGATAATGATCAGGGCGCCTATAATAGTACTGAGTGTAGCAACGGTTTGCGCGCCCCATTCCCAGATCCACAACCTTGCAATAAAAGTTCCTATATTATCAGAGAAACCCCATGCAGAAACGCCAATTAAAATTGCGGTAAAAAAGCTGATAAGCATCGGGATGGCAAAATACTTCCAGAGTTTGAGCCGGCTGATCAGGCCAAATGCATCTTTATAAGCAGAGAGTCCTTTAAAAATTGATTTAATCATACTTCTGAAATATAAACCAGCTGTTTTAGGTTTTGATGTGCTTCTTCAGGAGCCGAAATTTGGATTGCATTTTCCGCTTCGGTTTGCAGAAAATGAATTACTTCAGCTTCTGTATTTTGAACATACTGTGTTAGCACCTCAATCCCAAAACCATTATTGTGTAAATCCATCTTGCGGTCCAAGGGGTTATTCACAAACAATTCTTCGTGTAAATTAGTGAATTTTAACGCCCAGTCCTTCGCTTTTTTTATATCTGAAGTTTTGCGGTATACCGCGCGGCCCAATAGCAGTGTCCACAACGCGTGGCGAAAGGCATTGGCCCTGTTACTCTTATGATGCGTTTTTCCATAAATTTTTGTGGAAAGTCGCATTGCTTTTTTAGAAGCTCTAAGTGTAAGCACGATGTAATGCGGTCTCGTGGCAAAAAGCCGGGCAAGTTTAAAAAGTTGAGGAATACTCAGGGTTTTTAGCGTTGCCCAGATTCTCATCGTTCGGCTTTATATTCTTTTACGGCCTCGATAAAGGCCCCGGCATTTTCCAAAGGAATATTCGGTAAAATCCCGTGACCCAGATTGACGATGTATTTGTCTTTGCCAAAGGCGTCGATCATTTCGGTTACCATACGTTTTATTTCTGCCGGGGGCGAAAACAGGCGTGTAGGGTCAAAATTTCCCTGAAGGGTGATATTTCCACCGGTTAGGTAGCGGGCATTGCGTGCGCTGCACGTCCAGTCAATTCCTAATGCTGAAGCGCCACTTTTTGCCATTTCGCCCAAAGCAAACCAGCAACCTTTACCAAAAGCAATCACCGGAATCTCATCCTTTAACGCATCGATAATTTGTTGCATATACTGCCAGCTAAATTCCTGATAATCTACCGGAGAAAGCATACCGCCCCAGCTGTCAAATACCTGAACCGCATTCACACCGGCCTTTACTTTCTCTTTAAGATACAGAATAGTCGTATCTGTAATTCTTTGCAGCAACGCATGTGCGGCTTCGGGTTGGGTGAAGCAAAATTCTTTTGCAATATCAAAATTCTTAGAACCCTGTCCCTGTACGCAGTAGCATAGCAGCGTCCACGGGCTACCCGCAAAACCAATCAACGGAATCTCATCGTTCAGTTTTTCTTTGGTCACTTTGATGGCATCCATCACATAACCCAACGTATCGTTGATATCGGGTACGATCACTCGATCCAAATCTTTCATTGACCGAATAGGATCTGGCAACCATGGCCCCACACCGGGTTTCATCTCCACGTGAATGTTCATCGCCTGTGGGATCACCAAAATATCACTAAACAAAATCGCAGCGTCCATCCCATAACGACGTATGGGCTGTACTGTGATTTCACTGGCAAGCTCCGGAGTCTGGCAGCGGGTAAAGAAGTCGTATTTTGCTTTTATTTCTTGAAATTCCGGTAAATAACGACCGGCCTGACGCATCATCCATACCGGAGGGCGCTCTACGGTTTCGCCTTTAAGTGCTCTTAAGAATAAATCGTTTTTAATCATAATTATCGTGTCTTCCCAATCGCTGTCGGGAGGTTTCTAATTTAATGCTTTTACCGCACGAGCAATCACGCTTTCAATCGTGGTTGCGTTAGCTACAGTAAACTGGTCTGTATAATTTTGAACTTCGGCAGCAGTGGTGTTTCCTATACATACCGCAAGTGTATTTTCTAATGAATTTTGTTGTGCAAAGCTCTGCACTCCGCTTGGACTAAAAAACAAAACTGCATCAAATTTTTGTTCGAATTTTTTATTGTTTAAGCTGGTTTTATAAACTTCAATCTCCTGAAAACGAAGCCTGTTTTCGTTTAAAATTTGTGGCAATTCGTCTCTTCGCTTGTTTCCGCAGAAAAAGCAAAAATGCTCGTTTTTATAGTTTTTTGTGATAAAATCAGCTAATTCTGAGGCGTTTTGACCAGTTTTGACAACTTTTAAGCCGTTTTTTAAAAGTAAAGCTTCGGTTTTTGAACCTACGCAGAAGCACCTCACCCCAGCCCTCTCCTCAAGGAGAGGGGGTTGGTTTACATTTGCATTAGAAACATTCCGCTCAACTAATTTTTTCAAAAAAGCTTTAACCGCATTTTGACTCGTAAAAATTAGATTTTCTAATTGCTGCGGAAGATTAAAATCCAGAAAATCAATTTTAATAGCGACATATTCCACCATCGAAAAACCGGCTCCCAGAATCAGATTCTTTTGAGAGGGCGTTAGTTTTTTTGTGGAGAGCACCCTCACCCCAGCCCTCTCCCTCGAGGGAGAGGGGGCCTTCATCCCACCTTCAATCCCTCTCTCGCCTGAGAGTGGAGCTTTATCTTTACTCTGCAAAGCCGCTTTTTCTTCTTGGTAATGAACTATTTCATGTAGTATTTTCTTAGGATCTTTGAAGACATCATCATTAGTAAATCGGAGTACTTTATAACCCAAAGCCTTAAGATGTAAATCACGGATTTCGTCTTTTTCTTTTTGCTCAGGATGGTTGTGGTAACCGCCATCTAATTCGATAACGAGTTCTATCTCATAACAGAAAAAATCGACAATATAATTTTTTAGGGGATGCTGCCTGCGGAATTTAAGACCATTTACTTTGCGACCACGAAGCAACTCCCAAAGCACTTTTTCTGCTTCGGTAAGCTCTTGCCTAAGCAGGCGTGCAAATTTTATGTGATTGCTTCGTTTCATAGTAACTTCCTTCTCCCTTGGGAGAAAGATTGAGGATGAGGGGCTTTTACAATTCCTTTTTAATTTCTACCATCAACTCGCGACCTCCTGATTCTAATATTTTGAGCGCGCACAGGCGACCAAAATTTTGCTGCTCAGAGACTGGTACGCTTTCTTCAATCTCCATTTTATTGCTTCCGTCAAGGCTAAAAAGAGCCCCGTGAAAGTAAATGCGATCGTCTTTAATTGCTGCATAAGCGCCAATGGGAGCAGTACAACCGCCTTCAAGTGTGCGTAAGAATTCACGTTCTATTCGTGTAGCGAGTTCAGCATTCTTATCATTAAGCTTGGCACAGGCTTCTTTGCAGAAAGTGTCATCATCCATCACAGCAACTACCATCGCACCTTGTGCCGGTGCGGGAATCATCCAGTCCAGCACGATATGATTTTCAGGTTTCAGGTTGATACGTTCCAGACCGGCTTTTGCGAAAATGGCTCCCGCCCAGTCGTTGTCTTCAACTTTCTGAAGCCGTGTATTTACATTGCCGCGTAAATCAACAACGCTATGTTTTGGATATTTGTGCAGCCATTGCGCTTTACGTCGCAAACTACCGGTTGCTATGGTCGTTGCATCTTCAAATGCAGTCGTGTTTTTTTCGCCCTTAAACACAAAAATATCTTCCTGCGCTGCGCGGGGTAAAACCGCTCCCTGAACGATGCCTTTGGGCAATTGCGTAGGCACATCTTTCATAGAATGCACGGCAATATCTACGCTGCCGTTGATCATCGCGACATCCAGGGTTTTGGTAAAAATCCCGGTAATACCGAGTTCGTAAAGGGGTTTGTCAAGGATGAGGTCGCCGGTAGATTTAACCGAAACCAGTTCTGTTTTATAACCCAATGCGTTAAGTTGATCCTGCACGGTATGGGCCTGCCAAAGCGCGAGTTCGCTATCGCGGGTGCCTATGCGTATGGTTTTTGCCAAAGCTTAGTTATTTTGAAGATTAAACACTTTTTGAATGAGATCCAGGCTTTCGGTGCTGGAGAGGTCTTCGGTCTTTAAGTGTTTTGCAAATTGCGTGGTAATTTTCTGAATGATGCGCTCGCTGATGATTTCAGCCTGTTCTTCATTGAAGTCGGCAATTTTGCGACGCTGATTGTCAATCTCGCCGGCTTTCATATCGGCCAGTTTCAATTTTAGAGCTTTAATAGTGGGCGCAAACTGGCGGGTGGTGAGCCACTCGTAAAATTCTTCCTTAATTTCATCGATGATTGCCTGTGCCTGCGGCAATTGTTTTTTACGACGGTTGAGCGTATCATTAGTGATTTGCGAAAGCTGATCCAGATGCACGAGGCTTACACCTTCTACTTCTTCTACGTTTTCATTCACATTCTTCGGAATGCTCAAATCCAATATCAATAAGGGCTTTTTCAGGTATAACAGCTCTTTAGAAATGGTGGGCTTTTGTGCTCCGGTTGCCACAATGAGCACGTCAGCCGCAGCGATTTCAGACTGAATATCGGCGTAATCTTTTACGATTAGATTGAATTTGCCCGCTATTTTTTCGGCTTTGTCCTTGGTGCGATTAATAAGTGTGATGTGGTCGTTTTGGGTGTGTTTGACCAAATTTTCACAGGTATTACGCCCAATTTTTCCTGTACCGAAAAGCAAAATGTTCTTTTCGGAAACAAAAGGAACCCGCGACAAAATATACTGTACCGAAGCAAAACTCACAGAGGTTGCTCCGCTTGAAATGTTGGTTTCGTTTTTAATGCGCTTGCTGGACTGAATCACGGCATTGATCAACCGCTCCATAAAAGGATTCACCAGTTTTAATTTTTTCGCTCTGCGAAACCCATTTTTTAACTGACTGATGATCTCAAAATCTCCCAGAATCTGACTGTCGAGACCAGTACCCACTTTAAACAGGTGCGCCACTGCGTCTTCGTTTTTATAGAAATAAGAAACGGCTTCAAATTCTTCAATCGTCCCGCGTGTATGCTCGCAAAGTAATTTCACCAGATCAAGTGGCTCCTGGGCAAAACCATACAACTCGGTACGGTTGCAGGTAGAAATGATGCTAAGACCTTCAATGCCTTCTTCTTTGGCGCGCAGTAAAATCTGGTCCTGAATTTTTGCATCTACAGCAAAATGACCGCGTGTTTCGGCGTCCGCTTTGAGATAGCTTAAGCCAATGGCGAAAAAATCCCCGGGGTAAGCCGGGTAAAAATGTCGTTTGCCGTTTGTATTCATAAGATAGGCTGCAAAAGTATTTTGTGCACCGCTTAAAAAATAACGCTCAAAGCATGATTTTTAACGATGCCCGAATAAAAGTGGTTTTTTTTGACGAAAATCCTGAAAAAGGGCTAATTTAGTGGGGTAAATCGATTTTTGTAAAACTAGTTTGTTTAGAATAAATCTAAATAATAGACGAAATTCACGCGATGGAAACTTTAAAAAATAACGCTTCAGGTTTATACAGTGAAACGCATATTGAAGACGGATTTTTCATATTAAAATTTAATAACGAATCAGCTGAAAATCAGCTGATAGCACGAGAGGTAGACAGCAGTTATATTCAGTTTCATTTTTGTGCAAAGGGAAATTCGGTTTTTCAGTTTAACGAAGGCAATTACAAGCTGCCTTTGGCTGAAGAGCACTCGTTGCTTTTGTACAACCCACAGCGGGATTTGCCTATAAATCTAGAAATCGCACCCGATAGCTGGGTTATTTCCGTATTCATTTCAATTAAGAAATTTCATTCTCTGTTTTCGCGTGAAGCGGATTTCATCACCTTTTTAAGTGATGAAAACCGGGATCGTAAATATTACAAAGACGGTTCGATCTCACCTTCCATGGCGATTGTACTCAATCAATTGATCAACTACAATTTACACCCTTCGGTAAAAGCGCTTTACTTTAAAGGCAAAGCTTATGAATTACTCAGTTTGTATTTTAACCGGCCTTCGGAAGCAGATACCGAGCAATGTCCGTTTCTGGTAGATGAAGACAATGTGGCAAAAATCAAGCGGGCAAAAGATATTGTGATCAACCGGATGGCAGAACCGCCCTCCTTGCAGGAACTGGCGGATGAGATCAACCTGAGTTTGAACAAACTCAAGGAAGGATTTAAACAAATTTATGGCGATTCGGTCTACAGTTTTCTGTTTGATTATAAGATGGAAGTTGCCCGGCAGCTACTGGCTTCGGGTTCGCATAATGTGAATGAAGTGGGGCTGAAAATTGGCTATAGCACCGCAAGTCATTTTATTGCGGCATTTAAAAAACAATACGGTACCACACCTAAAAAATATGTTCAATCGCTTAATTAATTTTATGAAAAATTCGCTACTCCTTTTAACGCTTATGGTATTGGCGGTAAGTTGTAATTCCGCTAAAAAAAGCACCTATTTAACCACCAAAAATGTATTGATTTTTACGAAAACAAACGGATTTCGCCATGCTTCGATAGAAACCGGAGTTGCGGCTTTACGTGAAATTGCAGCCGAAAATCACTGGGCGGTAACCCATTCTGAAGATTCGTTGATTTTTACACCAGAGCGTTTAAAAGACACCGATCTCGTTATCTTTCTAAACACTACCGGAGACATTTTTGGAGAAGCCCAGGAGAAAGCATTTAAAAAATATATAGAAGATGGCGGAAGGTTTTTCGGCATTCACGCTGCCAGCGATACTGAATACGACTGGCCCTGGTACGGGGATTTTATAGGAGGCTATTTCGTTAGTCATCCAAAAATTCAACAAGCCCGAATCAACAAAAAAACAGATCATGTTACCGTTGAAGCGTTCCCAAAGACTTTTGAGCGAACAGATGAATGGTACAATTTCAAAAACTTGAATCCAGACGTAACTGTAACGCTTACCCTCGACGAATCTTCTTATGAAGGCGGAAAGAACGGTGTGTATCACCCACACGCCTGGTACCAGCAGGTAGGCGAGGGGATGATGTATTATACCGGCGGAGGTCATACTGACGAATCGTATTCTGAGCCCGGTTTCCGGCAACATCTGGAAGATGTTATGACCTGGTTGATGAAGTAGGTTGCAAAGGTATTTGCAAAAATAACATCGCTCCAAACCTCCCTTCCTTCAATGGAAGGGCTGGGATGGATGTTTTAGTATTGTATTTTTAAATAAGTCGGAAAAGTTTAAATTTAATACTCCAATAAAACTGTGTTATGGATCTGGATGTGAGGAAATATAAATTCATCAAAGAGCTTTTAAGTGTTGAAAGTGAAGTCGTCATGGAAAAGCTGGAGCGTATTTTAGATCAAGAGAACGATCAAACTCATGAACTTTCCCCAGAACACAAAGTTGAATTAGATCGACGCCTACAAGCATATCAGGATAAGCCTCAGGATACCTTAAACTGGGAAGAGGTTAAAAAAGACTGGTGATGAAGTACCGGATCATCTTATTTCCGAAAGTACTTGAAGATTTAAAGGAAGCAAAGAAGTGGTATGCAGCCATAAATCCCAAGCTAGCAGAAGATTTTAAACTTGAGGTAAATAAGGAAATGGATTATATAGCCCACAATCCTCAATATTATCAATTTAAATATAAGGAGTTGAGACAATCTCTGGTCAACCGATTTCCCTATTCTATTTTCTATAAGTTAGAAAAACAACAGCGGCAGATTATAGTTTTTGCAGTTTTACATTCGCGTAGAAATCCGAAGTTAGCTCGTGACCGAATAAAATAGCTTAACCCACCCAAAATAAATTTTACCAATACCTGCCTGTAAGAACCCTTATCACTTTTGCTTCTCAAACAAGCTATAAGTCGTAATTTTAGCCCGTAAAAAAGGAAACCATGAAAAAAGGAGTACTTATGGTCAATCTGGGTTCGCCAGATAGTACCAATCCTAAAGATGTAAAGAAATACCTGGGTGAATTTTTGATGGATGAGCGGGTGATTGACGTGCCACTGTGGGCGCGAACCCTGCTTGTTAAAGGAATTATCCTCAATACCCGTCCCAAAAAATCGGCTGAGGCCTATTCAAAAATCTGGTGGGATGAAGGTTCGCCTTTAATTGTGTTAAGCGAAAGACTCCAGGAAAAAGTCGCCGGTAAAGTTGATGTTCCGGTTGCTTTGGCGATGCGCTATGGCACACCATCTCTCAAAGAAGGACTTCAAAAATTAGACGATCAGGGAGTAGATGAGGTGTTGATTATTCCATTGTATCCGCAGTTCGCAATGGCGACGACAGAGACGATTTTAGTTTTAGCTGAAGAGTTGCGCAAGGAGCATTTTCCGCATATGCGTTTTTCAGACATTCCCGCTTTTTACAACAAACCCGAATATATTGAAGTGCTTTCCCGAAGCATTAACGAAAAAATAAAAGATCTCGATTACGAGATGTTGGTATTTAGCTATCACGGTGTGCCCGAACGACACATCCGCAAAAGTGATGTGACCAAAAGCCATTGCAAGATAGACGGTAGCTGTTGCAAAACTGCTTCGGCGGCGCATCAATTTTGTTACCGCCATCAATGTTACGAGACCACCCGTCAGGTTGCTGAAAAGCTAAATCTTAAAGAAGGAACCTATTTCACCTCATTTCAATCCCGCTTAGGTTTTGATCCCTGGTTACAACCGTATACCGATCGGACTATTGAGCGTTTTGGTAAAGAAGGCATCAAAAAAATGGCGATTGTAACCCCGGCATTTGTTAGTGATTGCCTCGAGACTTTAGAAGAAATCGCGATGGAAGGTGAAGAAATTTTTCACGAAGTGGGGGGTAAGGAATTTACAACGATCCCTTGTTTGAACGACCGGGATGACTGGGCGCACGTAGTAGCAACCTGGATTAACGATTGGGCTTTGGTTGAAGCCTCAAAAGCGATAGCATAAATTTATTCCCGCGCAGGCGGGAATCCTTCGCTTAGGCGGGAATCTTTTTTAATTCGATATAAATTGCTCAAGCCCAATAAATCTGAAGCTTTAGGAAGCGAACCCATCGCAGGTTTGCTAATCAAACAGGCGGTTCCCGCATCAATCGGTATTCTGGTGATGTCGTTGAATATTCTGGTTGATACCATTTTTGTGGGCAATTGGATAGGGAGTATTGCTATTGCGGCGATCAATGTAGTGCTGCCGGTTTCCTTTTTTATAGCCGCTTTGGGTATGGCCATTGGTATTGGGGGGTCTTCAATTATTTCGCGGGCTTTAGGGGCCAATAATCAGGCAAAGGCTCTAAAAACTTTTGGTAATCAGATTACCATTACGCTTTTACTCACTGTAAGTATGGTTGTTTTGGGATTGGTTTTTATAAACGATCTCATCCCTGCTTTTGGAGGAAAGGGAGATATTTTTGAACCCGCTAAAATTTACTACCGTATCGTGCTTTACGGAGTGCCCGTTCTGGCACTTTCTATGATGGGTAATAACGTGATCAGGGCAGAAGGCAAGCCTAAGTTTGCCATGATCGCGATGATTATTCCGTCTGCGGGAAATTTGATTCTAGACTATCTGTTAATCAACGTGCTCGATATGGGCATGGCAGGTGCTGCATGGGCAACGACGGCTTCCTACATCTGCTGTTTCTTTTATATTCTTTGGTATTTTTTGAGTGACAATTCCGAGTTGAAAATTGACATCAGTCATTTTGGTTTGGATTGGCCCATTCTCAAAGAAATGAGTGCCCTGGGCTTTGTGACGCTTGCTCGCCAGGCAGTCGTAAGTGTGACGTATTTGTTGATGAACAATATTTTGTTTGATCTTGGCGGGGAATCTTCAGTTACGGTTTATGGGATTATTGGCCGCATGCTCATGTTTGCGTTGTTTCCGGTGTTGGGAGTCACGCAGGGATTTCTACCCATTGCGGGTTACAATTACGGAGCCAAAAATTATTCACGCGTTCGCGAAAGCATTCGCCTTGCTATAACTTATGCGTGTGGCGTAGCCTTATTGATTTTTATAGTAATCATGTTTTTTCCGGAAGCTATTGTTTCGGTTTTTACGAAGGATGAGGCGGTTTTAAGAGATACACCGGGTGCGATGCGCTGGGTATTTGCTGCGGTTCCCATCATTGGGATTCAGTTGATTGGTTCGGCCTATTATCAGGCTATAGGTAAAGCGATTCCGGCATTGCTGCTAACGCTCACCAGACAGGGAATTTTCTTTATTCCGCTGGTGTTGATTCTGCCTAAATACTTCGGAGAAATAGGAGTGTGGATCTCCTTTCCCATAGCCGATACGCTTTCTACGCTAGTAACAGCTTATTTTCTATGGCGGGAGACCAGTCAGCATTTAGAAGTTACCCCGTCACAGCAGAATTAGTTATCTTAGTTTCCTACTAACTAAGTTTTTTGATCATGCACATCTTTTTACGCGGCGTTGTTTGCGCGCTGGTTTTTCTATCTACGTTTTCTTTTCAGGCACAGGACATTGACGAGTCACTTTATGATGCCTTAGAATATCGCCTAATCGGTCCTTTTCGTGGCGGTCGTAGCGCAGCAGTAACCGGAGTTCCCGGTAAACCCAATCTGTTTTACTTTGGCGCAACCGGAGGTGGAGTTTGGCGTACCAAAGACGGCGGACGCTCCTGGGAGAATATTTCAGACGGCTTTTTTGGTGGAAGTATCGGCTCTGTTGCCGTAGCCCCCAGCGATCATAATATAATGTACGTGGGCGGTGGTGAAAATACGCTTCGCGGAAACGTTTCTTCCGGCTACGGCATGTGGAAAACCACAGACGCCGGTAAAACCTGGGAACAGGCTGGCTTGCCTAAAAGCAGGCACATTTCAAAAATTGTGATTCACCCGGATAATCCCGATGTGGTGTATGCCGCGGTTTTAGGAGATATTTACAAACCCACCGAAGAACGTGGCGTTTACAAAACGACAGACGGCGGTAAAAGCTGGAATAAAGTGCTGTTTTCCAATGAAGATTCGGGTGCGGTTGATCTTACTTTTGATCCCAATAATTCACGCGTTTTGTATGCTTCAACCTGGCACAGCCGAAGAACACCATACAGTTTTATCAGTGGCGGTGCAGGTTCAGCCTTATGGAAATCTACAGACAGCGGTAACACCTGGAAAGAAATTTCTAAAAACGAAGGCTTCCCGACTGATACCTTAGGAATTATTGGCGTAGCCGTTTCGCCCGTAAACTCGGAGCGGGTTTTCGCAATGGTTGAAAATAAAGACAAGGGCGGACTCTACCGAAGTGAAGATGCCGGTGCCACCTGGAAACTTATTAACGACGACCGAAACTTACGCCAGCGTGCCTGGTATTACACAAAAGTCTATGCAGATACCGAAGATGAAGATGTGGTATATGTACTCAACGTAAGCTATCATAAAAGTACAGACGGCGGTAAAACCTTTGAAAGCAACAATGCCCCACACGGCGACCATCATGATTTATGGATTGCTCCCGAAGATCCTATGCGTATGATTATGGGCGATGACGGTGGTGCGCAGATTACCTATGATGGTGGCGAAACCTGGAGTACCTATCACAACCAGCCTACTGCACAATTTTATCGTGTGACAACAGACAACCAGTTTCCGTATCGTATTTATGCCGCGCAGCAGGATAATTCTACTGTTCGTATTCCGCATCGCACCGATGGATACAGCATAAGCGAAGAAGACTGGGAAAGCACCGCCGGTGGTGAAAGTGCCCATATCGCGGTTGATCCGGAGAATCCGGATATTGTTTACGGGGGTAGTTACGACGGCTTTTTGACCCGCGTTAATCACGAGAATAACAGCGTGCGTTCGGTTTCAGTATGGCCCGATAATCCGATGGGTCACGGTGCCGAAGATATGAAGTATCGTTTTCAATGGAATTTCCCCATAATGTTCTCCCGTCACAATCCCGATGTGCTGTACACCTTCAGCAATCATGTGCATAAAACCACCAATGAAGGCCAAAGCTGGGAAGTTATCAGTCCCGATTTGACGACAGATGATAAGTCGAAGCAAAAATCGTCAGGCGGACCCATCACACAGGACAACACTTCCGTAGAATATTACTGCACCATTTTCGCAGCCAATGAAAGTCCGTTAAAAGAAGGTCTGTTATGGACCGGAAGTGACGACGGACTCGTTTACGTAACCCGTGATGGCGGTGAGAATTGGGAAAATGTAACGCCCAAAGGAATGCCCGAGTGGATGATGATCAACAGCATTGAGCCCTCGTACTTTGATGAAGGAACCTGCTATATCGCGGGAACCAAATACAAATCGGGTGACTTTGCACCGTATTTATACAAAACCACCGATTATGGTAAAAGCTGGAAAAAAATCACCAACGGGATTGCTCCTGAACATTTTACCCGCGTGGTTCGTGAAGACCCGGAGCAGGAAGGTTTACTGTATGCCGGTACCGAAACCGGAATGTACATTTCGTTTGATGCGGGAGCCAACTGGAAGCCATTTCAGCTCAATTTGCCTATCGTTCCGGTTACAGATTTGGCGCTTAAAAACAACAATTTGATCGTCGCTACTCAGGGTCGTAGCTTGTATATTATTGATGATTTGAGCGTATTGCATCAATTGGATGGCGATAGTAAAACCAATGCGGTAAAACTATTCAAACCCAAAGACACCTATCGCATGGATGGCGGCAGTCGCAAATCGAATTCCGCAGGAACCAATCACCCCAGTGGCGTGATGACCTATTTCTACCTTCCGGAATACGATGCAAAGAAAGATAGTGTTGCGCTCACCTATTTTGATGCGAAAAACGACACGATCAAATCGTATAGCACCAAAGGCGAAAAAGACAAACTGGAAGTCAAAAAAGGAGGCAACCAATTTAACTGGGATATGACCTATGAAGGTGCAGAACGTTTGCCCGGAATGATTTTATGGTGGGCCAGTACCGAAGGACCCAAGCAAATTCCCGGTACCTATACCGTAAAATTGAATGTAAACGGAACGGATTACGCACAGCCTTATACGGTTTTAGCAGATCCCCGTTCGGAAGCGAATTTAGCTGATATGCAGGCGCAGTTTGATTTTATCAATGATGTTAATGAAACCGTAGATCACGCGCATCAAAGCATCAAAAAAATACGCAACATCACCGGACAGCTGAGTGCTTTTGAAAAGCAATACAAAGACAATCCGGATACCAAAGAATTGCGCGAAAAATCTAAAAAACTACGTGAAGATTTGGAAGAAATCGAGAAGGCCCTGTATCAAACCAAAAACCGAAGCGGTCAGGACCCTCTAAATTTCCCAATCCGGTTAACCAATAAACTGGCACATTTGAATTCGCTGGTAGGTATGGGGGATTTTGCACCAACCGATCAGGATATTGCGGTTAAAAACGAACTCACCAAACAGGTTGATGCCGAGTTGACAAAGTTTGACCAACTCATTACTGATGAGGTTGCGGCTTTCAACAAGGCCTTTAATGAAATGCAACTCAATTACTTATTTATAGAGGAAAACTAGTTTTTCTCACCCAGAGCTCCCCTCCTTTGAAAAAGGAGGGGACACAATTTCGAAGAAATTGAGGGGTGGTTTTACCAGCCTGAAACCCCTTCAATCAACGAGCAAATAGCTTTACCTTTGCAGTATGGAAGAATATTACCTGTACTTTAAATCCCTGCACCTCATTTTTGTCGTGACCTGGTTTGCGGGCTTGTTTTATGTGCCGCGCCTGTTTATGTACCAGATTGAAGCTTCCCAAAAACCGGAACCCGATCGTACGATTTTAGGCGAGCAGCTGGCCTTGATGACCAAAAGATTATGGAACATCATCACCTGGCCCTCGATGATTTTAGCCAGTCTTTTTGCTTTTATCATGTTGCACATTCAGCCGGGCTGGCTCAATGCGCCCTGGATGCAGATCAAACTGGGATTTGTGGTTTTATTGTATGCCTACCACTTTAAAAACCATCAGATATATAAGCAGCTGCAGGCCGGTAATTTTAAATACACCACAAAGTTTATGCGTATTTGGAATGAGGGACCAACCCTTATTCTGTTTGCGGTTATTTTTCTGGTTATTACCAAAAGTACAACCAACTGGATTTGGGGACTGGCCGGCTTAATCGTGCTGGCTATTATGTTGATGTTGGGGATAAAATTGTATAAAAGTATACGCGAAAAAAATCCAAACGCGTGACGGCGCGGTTTTTGATTGCAATCTAAGCCTATGAAATTTCACAAGCTTTCTCTTCGCCTGCGCATCTTTTTTGGGATGGTGCTGCTCATTTTAGGAGCCTCTATTCTCATTGGGATTATCAGCGTGGTTCAATACAAGGAGGAGGCCAAAGAATATCACGAAGACCGCTTATTGCGTAAAGAAGACCAGATCAGAGCTGAGATTGATTATGTCTTAGACCAGACTACCTATGAGGTGAAGTCCGAAAATATTCCACTGATATTAAAATTCAATTCAGACATCTACCGCATTGCAGACGTTCATGAGTTACCTATTAATATCTACGATCTTGACGGAAATCTTTTAGTCAAATCAAAAGAAACCTTTACCGAAGATACACTCGAAACCCGCCTCAGCCCGGGAATTCTCGACGGTCTTGCAAACACACCTACTAAGCGCTGGGTAGTACAATCTGAAATTGACGGCGTCAAATACCAGTCGTCTTACACCTACATCAACGACAACAAGTTTAAGCCGCTGGCGATAATGAATCTCCCGTACATTCAGGATGATAATTTCATTACCCGCGAGTTGGAAGAGTTTTTACGTCGCCTGGCAGAAGGATATCTTTTTATGATCCTGATTGCTACGGCATTATCCTATTTTCTGTCGCGTTACATCACCCGTAGTCTCAAGACCATTAGTGACAAAATGATCCAAACGCGGTTGGATAAACGCAATCAGCGTATTGAGATTGACGATGCCAGCGAGGAGATCAGCAACCTGGTAAAGTCGTATAATGGCATGATTGACGAGCTTGAGAACAGCGCAGCGAAACTCGCACAAAGTGAGCGGGAGGCAGCCTGGCGCGAGATGGCCAAGCAGGTAGCCCACGAAATTAAAAATCCGTTGACGCCGATGCGCCTTACCGTACAGAGTTTTCAAAGGCGTTTTGACCCTCAGGATCCCGATATTCGTAAAAAACTTGACGAATACAGCCACACGCTGATACAGCAAATAGATACGATGAGTTCTATTGCCGAGGCATTTTCCAATTTTGCAAAAATGCCGGCTCAGCAAAACGAAACTTTAAATTTGGTTTTTGTAACCAAACTGGCCCTTGATATTTTTACCGAGCCGTATATCACTTTTGCGAGTGATGCCGAAGAAATAACGGTTAAACTAGACCGTACTCAGTTGATACGCGTGGTAACCAACCTGGTTAAAAATGCCATTCAGGCTACTGAAGACACCGAGGATCCCAGAATTCGGGTAGAGATTAAAAGTGATGCAGATGAGGTTTGCATTCTGGTTTGTGATAATGGCCATGGCATTTCAGAAGAAAATGCAATTAAGATTTTTGAGCCTAAGTTTACGACCAAATCAAGCGGAATGGGTCTTGGGCTGGCAATGGTTAAAAATATTGTGGAAACCTATAACGGAACCATTACCTTTACTTCAAAGGTTGAAAAAGGAACCGTTTTTAAGGTTGTCTTTCCCAAGGCGGAAGCGTAAATAATCCCAAGTTAAAATCCCTCCTGATTGGAAACAAATTTTTTAATTTCGAGGAAAGCACCGGGAGCTTTTCCCTTTGCCGGTGCCAATAAATTTTAAATCAGAGTACTATGAATTTTGAAAATCTAATGTATGAAGTCGATGATCAATTGGCTGTCATTACCATAAACCGACCTAAAAAATTAAATGCCTTAAATAAGGAAACCATTCAGGAGCTTCACGACGCATTCGCGGAAGCTGATCAGGATGCAGATATAGGCGTAATCATTCTTACCGGAAGCGGCGAAAAAGCATTTGTAGCCGGGGCAGACATCAGCGAATTTTCTGATTTTGAAGAAGAAGAGGGCGCTATGCTGGCACGAAAAGGACAAAAAATACTTTTCGATTTTATTGAAAACCTGAGCACACCGGTTATCGCAGCCGTTAATGGTTTTGCACTGGGCGGCGGTTTGGAACTGGCTATGGCCTGTCACATTCGTATCGCAAGTGACAACGCCCGTATGGGATTGCCCGAGACCTCTCTGGGACTTATACCCGGTTATGGGGGTACGCAGCGCTTACCACAGCTGGTAGGCAAAGGCCGCGCTTTTGAGATGATTATGACCGCGAGTATGATCAACGCCGATCAGGCTTTACAATATGGACTTGTAAATCACGTGACCACTCAGGAAGAATTGATGGCGCTTGCCGAAAAAATCGCTTCAAAAATTCTCGATAACTCGGGGGTTGCTATCGCAACCGCAATACAGGCTGTAAACGCCGGTTTTAAAAACGGAGTCAACGGCTACGAGACCGAGATCGAAGGTTTTGGAGCCTCTTTTGCTACCGAAGATTTTAAAGAAGGCACGAGTGCCTTTTTAGAAAAACGTAAGGCGGAGTTTCCGGGGAAATAAAGGCACTGCCTTAAAGAAATTTAAAAACCGCCTTAGAGCGGTTTTTTTGTTCTTAAATAGGTGTCAAGTATTGATAATCAGCATTAAAAAATGGTGATTTCTGTAAATCACTATTTGAAACAATTATATTTGTTTAGGTATAATGAGTTGTGGACAATTTAAAAAAGACGAAATGAACACATTTATTTTTCAGTCAATGCCTGAAAGGTTTGATTTAAGAGAAAAACTCATCGTGAATGAGAAAGATACTTGGTATGCAACAAGATATAGAAATAAGATGCAGCCAGGTGACTTAGTGTTCTTTTGGATGGGTGGAGATAAAAGATTTCGAGGAATTTATGGTTGGGGTAATATTACTTCAAAACCATATATAAAAAATAATTGGGACACGTATGGTGTAGATGTAGAATATCAAGTGAAATTTGAAAAGCCAATAACTAGTTCTAAGATAATTTCAGAACCTAGTTTATCAGAATTACTAATTTTTAGAGCCCCACAAGCAACAAATTTTATTGTAAATGATTTTGAATTGAAAAAATTATTGAAGCTGATTAATAAAGCGGGAGAGGAATCACCAAAAATTCAATATTATGGCTGAGAATAGAACACAGATTATTCAAGCAATAGAAAAGCCGATCAATTTTTTGGTTCTGATTTTATTGATGGTTGAGGCTTTATTAGGAATATTAGTTTTAAAGCTAGAATCCCATCGGGATATATTGATTTATTCAATAATAGCATTCTTCATTGCATATACCTTGCTTATAATATTGATAGCATTCGTAAAACCTGAAGTACTACATGGCAGAAGAAATTGGAAAGACAATTTTGCAAAATCTATGGCTGATGATATTTATGTAAGTCTTGAAGGTTATTTATCCAACCTTGAAGAAGGGGAGAAATATGAAGCATGGTTACAATTTTCTGACATCATGAAAGATGCCAATAGTGAAGACAGGGATTATTCTTCATTTAGAGTGGAAATTGCTAAAAGAATAGATAAGCGAGTAGACCAAAGAAAAAATATTGAATCAAGAAGAGGAACGATAAATTAATTTTATAGAAAAATCCTGAACGTAGCACAAGTCTATAATTCTTGAAATATTTCATTTATTTATACCGCTAGTAAGCGGTTTTTTTTAATACTCTGATAGGCATATCAGAAATTATTGATAACTGTAAATTATAGGGTGTAACGGCTATATTTGTTTGTAGAATAAGTCAGTATTAAGGAAAAATATGAACACAAAGGAAATAAGTCAAATTTTCAAAGGACCGTTAGACAAAATTTTGGGATTAGTAGGAGATGAATTAAACCAGTCTCTATCTAATAGGATTCTAGAGTATCAAGTAGAAGAGTACAAAAGAAATTTTTGGTCTAAAACCATTTTACATCGATCTACTCCTAAATCGCTGAATGAGTTTTACGAACCACTGTATCTTATTCAAGGTCAAGGTTCAACTAGAATTCCTACCAAATCTGCAAAAAACTTACTTAAAAATAGAAATTATATTACTCTTATTGGTAATGCTGGAAGTGGTAAGAGCACAATCATAAAATATTTATTAACTAACTGCTTTAAGGAGAGATACAAGATTCCAATAAAAGTAGAATTAAGATATTTAAACGAATACGAGGGTAGGCTAAGTGATTACATCTATAAAGAAATCTTTCAATTTCAAAAATTAGGTTTAACTAATACAATAATTGATAGAATGTTAGGTTCGAAAGAATTTATTTTCTTCTTGGATGGATATGATGAGATAAGTTCCAAAATAAAAGAAGGAACTACGAAAGACATAGATTCTTTCGTTAAAAAGTTTCCAAATAATAAATATGTCTTAACATCTCGCCCTCATACTCACATTGAGACATTACCTCTGTTCGAGAATTTTTATGTTTCGGAGTTAAAAGAGGAAGAAATAGCTTCATTTGTTAAAAAACAAATTCCATCACAAGAAAATGAATTAGCTGATAAAATTATAGAAGCTGTGAACAAGAAAGAGAATGAATCATATAGAGAGTTTTTAAGTAATCCTCTTTTACTCTCTATGTTTATTTTAACCTTTCAATCTTATTCAGATGTTCCACAAAAAAGAAGTGATTTCTACGATCAAGTGTTTGACACTCTCTATTCCATTCATGATAGTGTTTCTAAACTCGCATTTGTTAGGGAAAAAATGTGCGGCTTATCTAAAGAGCAATTTGAAGAGGTCCTCCAATTATTTTCGTTTTTATCCTTTTTCGAAGAAAAATTTATATTTCCAAATAACTATTTAACTGATAAATTAGATTTAATTAAGTCAAAGAAAAACAATTTAAAGTTTGACAACACAAAGATTATTAATGATCTTCAAATTGCAATTGGAATTTTAAATAAGGAAGGAATTGATTATACATTTCCACATAGATCACTACAAGAGTATTTTGCTGCATCTTATATTTCAAAATTGGATGATATAAATAAGAAAGAAGTATACAGAAAGATTCTATCGAGTATTTTGGATGGGCATAAAATATTGAGATCTAGCCGAGAACATTTTTACTTGCTTCTCTCCGAGTTGGATCAAAAGAAAGTTATTGAATATATATTATTACCCTTTTTAGAGAAATATGAATCAGTCAATTATCTTGATAAACTTGATCATGAAGAAATATTATCGGAATATGTAAATATCAATTTAGTTTATACTGCCTTCTCATATATTTTAAATAGTAATGATATTAGGCTTATTACGAATGAAATTGAATTTGAATTTCATGAAAGAATTGAAATGAAAAAGCAAGAGCTAAACTTAAATACGGAAGAATTATTTGAAGAGAAATATGAATTTCATAGAGAACAAATTGTCAAAGTAATTACCGAAAGCAAAGTAAAATCATTTCTAAAAAGTTTCATACCAAAAATGATAATCGAAGGCAAAAACTTGGAACAATATTTAAAGGATCAACATTCTAGTGATACTGATATAATTGATATGATAAGATAGTGTTTTCACGAGTATAGATGGTTTTTGATACCTCCAATAATTAATTTGGAGAAGGTCGCCGTTCATTACTATTTTTCAAAATTTTTCCATTTTAATAAAATGGCTTATCCACTTACTAAATGTCTAAAACAAATAAATAGGAATTATTCCATATATTTGTAATAAATCCAATTTTATGCAGGCAGAAGGAGAACACCTCAAAGGGCGAGGAGCGCAAAAACATATCGCTAATCGATTTGATAAAAATCATCACGAAACCCGTGATGATTTTTTAAACTATTGCGCTCAGGAAGGTGACGAGCCTCAAAATCTCAAGACGCTTTTTATAGATACCTTCCCCAAGACCATAGTCAATAAAGTAGACAGTCCCGATGTGGGAATGGGTTTTTCGCTCAATCCCTATCAGGGTTGTGAGCACGGCTGCGTATACTGCTATGCGCGCAATTCACACGAATACTGGGGTTATAATGCCGGGCTTGACTTTGAAAGTCGCATTCTCGTAAAGCGCAATGCAGTACAATTGCTCGAAGCCTATTTTATGCGGAAAAGCTACAAGGCCGCTCCCATCGTTCTTTCCGGAAATACCGACTGTTACCAGCCTGCTGAAAAGCAATTTCAACTCACCCGAAAACTATTGGAGACGTTTTACAAATACCGGCATCCGGTAGGAATCATTACCAAAAATGCCCTTGTACAACGCGATCTGGATATCATCAGGGAGTTGGCTAAATGCAATTTGATTCAGGTCAATATGTCTATTACCTCACTTGAAGAAAAAACGCGTCGTCTGCTCGAACCCCGCACCGCCAGCATCAAAAAGCGCCTGGAGACGGTTAAAAAACTAAGTGAAGCCGGCGTTCCCGTTAATGTGATGACGGCGCCCATTATTCCGGGGATTAACAGCCACGAGGTGTTACCGCTTATTAAAGCCGCTGCCGATCACGGCGCCCGCTCGGTAGGCTATACCGTGGTACGGCTTAACGGGGCAATCGCAGGAATTTTTGAAGACTGGCTCAAAACCGCAATGCCAGACCGGGCAGATAAAGTACTCAACCAGATTGCCGCCTGCCACGACGGAAATCTCAACGATTCGCAATTTGGTCGTAGAATGCGCGGCAGCGGCGAGTTTGCTGAGCAGATCAAAGCTCAGGTAGAGCTGGGTCGCAAAAAGTACTTAAAAGGCCGCGGTATTGATCCGCTTGATTGCAGTCTATTTGAAAAATACAGGCCGGGACAATTATCGTTATTTTAACGGAGTCGCTGGCATAGTTTCTGCACTTTTATACGTGCTATGAGAAACTACCCAACTGCCTTTTTGATCCTGTTAAGCCTGTTGATGATTACAGGCTGCAACAAACTCACTCAGGTGACTGATGTCATCACACAGCCCACGGCACGGGAGGTGTATGCGCGTAACTTCGACAACGATTCGCTGCCCTATCTTAATTGGAACCGGGCATTTGCTCGGGCTTTACAGGATAGTGTTGAGGTAAAACTACCGTATGCCGAACAGGGTGTTTTTAATGCAGACAATCTTCCGGTTTATGCGTACAATTTGAAACTCGAGTTGGGGCGAAACTACCATTTTCAGGTAAAGACCGACTCCCTAAATCCGTTGGTTTTTATAGATATCTACGAAAAAACTTCAGACAGCATCCGGCCCTACAAACTCCTTGAGCAGGCCGATTATAAAACAGCATCTTTAAACTTTTCGCCCAAAAATACAGGCGATTTCAAGCTGGTGATTCAACCGCAGCTTGGCGCAACCAGTGATTTTACTATGTCTTTTGGCAGTGCTCCTGCTTATGCTTTTCCCGTGGCGGGACTTTCGTCAAAGGCAATACAAAGCTTTTGGGGGGCAGCACGCGATGGCGGAAGTCGCAGTCACGAAGGGGTAGACATATTTGCCAGTCGGGGTACACCTGTATTGGCCAGTGTAGCCGGTTATGTGAGCAGTACAGGTAACCGTGGTTTAGGCGGTAAACAGGTGTGGTTGCGTGATGGGCTCTTTGGGAGCAGCCTGTATTATGCGCATCTGGACAGTATTATTGCCAGCCGTGGACAACGCGTAAAAGTTGGCGATACATTGGGTTTGATAGGCAATACCGGTAACGCCCGTACTACGCCACCCCATTTGCATTTTGGGATTTACCGCAGGGGAAGCGGAGCGATTAATCCATTTCCGTTTATAGAGGAAGCAGCGTTTCCTGAAATTAGCGAAACATCGACTGAAATTCCAACCAAAGTTGTTGTAAATGCCTCGCAAGCCAATTTACGTCAGGGCCCTTCAGCAAAAATGCAAAAGAATGGAAGCCTCAGTAGACGAGATACCATCTGGGTGCTAGGCCGCAGTGCCGACTGGCTGCATATTAAAACTTCAGAAAATCAAAGCGCTTTTTTGCACGAGAGTCTGGTTCAGGCTTTGAATTGATAGCAAAGACGCTTCCTTTACCAAGTAGATTATTTACTAGGGGTTTACCCCTCAATTAACAGTTCTTTGGGTAGAATGGCTTTAAAAGCTTGGTATTTTTAAACAATCATATAAAAAACGCAAACGATGTCGTTATTCGGAAAAGTAAAGAATACAATAGGCCTTCTAAAATCGGTTGATTTAGATGCTTTGGCCAAACTCTCTCAAAAAGTAGATTTATCTCAGGTAATGAGCGCTGTGGGCAATCTCGATGATCGCCAGCTTAAGGGCCTGATGAAAATGTTGAATTCGCAGGCTAAAAAGGGCCAGCACAAACTTCCGCCTATTGATGGCGATTTTTACAATCTGGCTACAAAATTGAGTCCGGAAGAGCGCGAACTGCAGATGAAGATGCGCAACTTTATGGAAGATGAGGTTAAACCTATTGCCAATCATTTTTGGAATAGAGCCGAATTTCCGCACGAGATCATACCCAAATTTGCTGAACTCAATATGGCCGGTATCGCCTACAAAGGTTACGGTTGCCCCAATCAAAGTTTTCTGATGGAAGGAATTCTGGCGATGGAGCTGGCACGGGTTGATGTGTCGATTTCTACCTTTTTTGGGGTACACAGTGGCCTGGCAATGGGCTCTATTTACCTCTGCGGAAGCGAAGAACAAAAGCAGGAGTGGTTGCCCAAAATGCAGAAGTTTGAAAAAATAGGTGCTTTTGGTCTTACTGAACCCGAAGTAGGTTCAGGCGCAGCCGGCGGTCTGGGCACCACCTGTAAACAAGAGGGCGACGAGTGGGTAATAAACGGACAGAAAAAATGGATCGGTAATGCCACCTTCTCCGATATTACAATCATTTGGGCGCGAGATGTGGATAGCGGTCGTGTAAAAGGCTTTATCGTACGCAAGGAAAACCCCGGTTTTAAGGCCGAGAAAATGGAGGATAAAATGGCATTGCGTACTGTTCAAAATGCCTTGATCACCTTAACCGATTGCCGCGTACCTGAAAGCGACCGTTTACAGAATGCAAACTCATTTAAGGATACCGCAAAAGTATTACAGATGACGCGTGCAAGTGTAGCCTGGCAGGCTGTGGGTTGTGCCCGTGGTGCTTATGAAGCAGCGCTAAAATACACGAAAAAGCGGGAGCAATTTGGTCGTCCAATCGCCAGCTTTCAGTTGATACAAAATCATCTGGTAGAAATGGTTTCTAACCTTACTGCAATGCAAACGTTGTGTTTTCGCCTTAGCGAAATGCAGGACGGCGGCACGCTTACCGATGAGCACGCGTCGCTGGCCAAAGTATTCTGCTCTATGCGCACTCGAGATGTGGTGAGCCGTGCCCGTGAGGTAATGGGTGGTAACGGTATTTTACTCGAGTATGATGTGGCTCGTTTTGTGGCAGATGCCGAAGCGATTTACAGTTATGAGGGCACTAAAGAAATAAACTCGCTAATTGTGGGTCGGGCAATTACCGGTTACAGCGCTTTTGTGAGTTAGTAAAGCATTTTAATATTCAGGTTTTGAAGCATATTAATTAACTTGGCGCCTCAAAATAAACCTACGATCTATGAATATTAAAACTTTTGTATTGGTGTCTCTTGCGGCTCTTGCTTTGGCGAATTGCAGTACACCTCAAAAAACCATATCACAGCCTGAACCTTTTCGGCTTAAAACCTTTCAGGACTCTATTTCCTACGCTATGGGTATTAATAGTGGCGAAAATTTACGTGAGATGCCCGGTGGCTTTTTTGACCTTTCTGTGTTTGAAACGGGTTTGAAAGAGTCGTTTAAAGACTCGGTTGCCATTGAACTTGATGAAGCCGCTACGCGAAAGCTTTTTCAGAAACTGAACGATACCATGCAGAAGATTGAAAAGGCTAAGCGGGAGGAACAAATTGCTGCAAATAAGGCCGAAGGCAAAGCGTTTTTAGAAGAGAACGCAAAAAAGCCGGGAATTATAACTACCAAGAGCGGACTGCAATATGAAGTATTACGAGAAGGAACCGGTGAAAAGCCGGGCCCCGGCGATCGCGTAAAGGTGAATTATGAAGGAAAGCTTCTCGACGGGACGGTTTTTGACTCTTCCTATAAACGCGGCGAACCTTTAGTTTTTGGCGTGAGCCAGGTGATTAACGGCTGGACTGAAGGTTTACAACTCATGCCTGTAGGTAGTAAATACCGTTTTTTCATTCCGGAGGATCTGGCTTATGGCGAGCGCGGGGCAGGGAAAGATATTAAACCCTATGCCACGTTGATTTTTGATGTTGAATTGCTTGAAGTTTTAAAATAAACCGTGACAACCCTTGAGTATTGGTTATTCAATCCATATTAAAGGGCTCAGGATTTTTGAAAACCTTTAAATATCCCGTTATTTGCACACGAAAATTAAAAACCTAAAACAATGAAATTAAATAAAGTATTTCTTGCGCTTCCGGTTGTAGCACTTACACTGGTAAACTGCGATAATTCTAAAATGAGTTCTGGAGATGTAGAACTTAAGACCTTTAAAGATTCTGTTTCGTATATGATTGGCGCTAACAGCGGTGCTCAGTTTAAGCAGGCATTGGGAGACAATCCTGATGAGTTGTTTGATCTTGATGTGTACGAAGCTGGTGTTCGTAAAGGATTTACAGACAGCCTTGAGTTTTCACAACAAACTATGCAAGCTTTAATGACCCGTTTTCAAACAGAGCTTCGTGCCAAGCAGGAAGAGGCTGCAATGGCTAAAGCTGCTGAAGCTAAAGAAAAGGGTGCTGCTTTCTTAAAAGAAAACGCAACTAAAGAAGGCGTTCAAACTACAGACAGTGGTCTTCAATACATAGTAGTTGAAGAAGGTTCTGGTGATATGCCTACTGCTACAGATCAGGTGGAAGTGAAATACGAAGGAAGTCTTATTGACGGAACCGTTTTTGACGGAAATATGGGAACAGACCAGACAGCTACTTTTGGGGTAAGTCAGGTAATCAAAGGTTGGACTGAAGGTTTGCAACTGATGAAAGAAGGAGCAAAATATAAGTTCTTTATTCCTTCTGACTTAGCTTATGGCGATCGTGGTTCTGGTCCTAGAATTGGTCCGGGTGAGACTTTAATCTTTGACGTGGAATTGATTGACGTTAAAGACAATGCACAGCAATAAATGAATTTAATTGTCATTGCCGTAGTTTCCGGCGCTCTGATTTTGGGTGCTGTCTGGGGTATTTATGGCAATCTTTCTAAAAAAACAGAGGGCTTTCTCGTTGCATTAGCAGGAGGAGCCCTCATTGTTTCTGCAGTACTCGAACTCATAAATCCTGCAATTGAAAAGGCGCAAACCGGTATAGCGCTGGCTCTTGTTTTTGCAGGGGCTTTGGTGTTTACGGGTCTCGATTATCTGGTAAAAAAGAAGTGGGGCTCAGATAGCGGTGGTGGTTTACTCGCAGCAATTACCTTAGACGGTATTCCTGAAAATCTGGCTCTAGGTGTTGCGCTTATTGGCGCAGATGCTTTGGCAGTAGCCGCGCTATCCGGTTCTATTTTCCTGTCGAATCTTCCGGAAGCGGCAGGTGGCGCAAAAGAAATGACCGAAAATGGATCTTCAAAAAAGAAAATTTTACTGTTATGGTCTGCCACAGCTTTAATCTTGTCGCTGGCGGCCTATTTAGGTAATCAATTGCTTGCTGGCGTAGCCGAAGAAACTCTGGCCTATATCAGGTGTTTTGCGGGTGGGGCAGTTGTAGCTTCTCTGGCCATTGAGGTTTTTCCCAAAGCCTTTAAAAATGACCAGTACTGGACTGGTATTGCCGCTGCTTTGGGACTCATACTTGCTTTTTTCCTAAACAGCCTGGCCTGATTATTTCGCTTTGCGAAAGCCATACCTAATCCTTTTCAAAAGCGATTAAATTCTAACTAAATTTTAAAATTTATCAGGCATCGCTTTCGCCCATATCTCGTTAACTTTAAGTCTTAAAAGACCAAAGTTCTTAACGAGCAGATCCTATGGCGTATATCGATTATTATAAAGTTCTGGGCCTTGATAAAAGCGCCAGCGAGGCTGAGATCAAGAAAGCCTATCGCAAACTGGCACGTAAATACCATCCTGACGTCAATCCCGGTGATACTGAAGCTGAAGAGAAATTTAAGCAGCTCAACGAGGCTAATGAAGTGTTGAGTAATCCCGAAAATCGTAAGAAATACGATAAGTATGGCAAAGACTGGCAACACGCAGAGGCTTATGAGCAAGCCGAAAAACAGCGTAGTCAGTATGCTAATGCCGGTGGCGGGCGCGCCCAATACAGTGGCGGCTATGGCCAGGAAGATTTTTCAGACTTTTTCAGCTCTATGTTTGGTGGAGCAGCTGGTGGCGGCGGTTTTAGAAGTGGCGGAAGGCAGGCGCAGTTTCGCGGGCAGGACTTTAATGCTACTCTTGAGCTTGATTTACGCGATGTTTACGAAAAACACAAGCGTACCCTAACCGTTAATGGAAAGAATATCAGATTGACCATCCCCGCCGGGGTAGAGAACGGGCAAACGATAAAAATTAGAGGCTACGGCGGTGAGGGGATGAATGGCGGCCCCAATGGAGACCTGTTCTTGGAATTTTCCATACGCAACAACACCGCTTTTAAACGTGACGGAACTAATCTGTATAAAACGGTTAAAGTCGACTTATACACTGCTGTTTTAGGCGGAGAATTGCTGGTAGATACCTTTGACGGAAGCGTTAAGCTCAAAATCGCTCCCGAGACGCCTGCAGGAAAGCAGGTAAAACTTAAGGGAAAAGGCTTTCCGGTGTATAAGAAAGACGGGCAATTTGGGGATTTATACATTACCTATGATATAGAAATGCCCACCAATCTTTCGGCACAGGAAAAGAAATTATTTGAAGAATTGGCAAAACTCAGATCCTGATGAATACACTAGAATTTATACCCGTAGCGCATCTCAGCAAGCAGTACCGCATTGAAGAAACCTTTATTACCGAACTGCACGAGAAAGGCGTGCTTCAGCTTAGAATAGTTGAACAGACCTATTGCCTGCATTGCGACAGCATGCCGGTTTTTGAAAAAATCATGCGTATTCACGACGAGTTGCACATCAATATCGAAGGAATAGATGTCATCCTCAATCTTTTAGACAAAATTGACGACCTCAATCGCCAACTCGTTAAAACCCAAAACCGTCTGCGACTTTACGAGTAATCACCTAACTAATAAAAAACACTATTTTGAAACATCTGAAGATCGCACTTGACTGGACGGCCAACACCAATCACATGGGCTTTTTTATTGCTCGCGAATTAGGCTACTATAAAGAACGAAATCTGGAGGTGAGTTTAATGACACCGGCAGAGGATGATTACGAGGTGACCCCTGCGAAGAAAGTGGAGCTGGGTATTGCAGATTTTGCCCTTTGCCCTCTAGAAAGCATCATCAGTTATCAAACCAAAGAAAAGCCTTTCAATCTTAAGGCTATAGCAGCTATTTATCAGGAGGATTTGAGTGCCATTGCCGTAAAAGAAGATTCAGGTATTAAGTGTCCGGCAGATTTAGACGGGAAGTCCTATGCATCCTACAAAGCCCGGTATGAAGATAAAATTGTTGAGGAGTTGATCAAAAATGATGGTGGGGAAGCCAATTTAGAAATCACCTACCCAGACAAACTTGGTATTTGGGAGACCCTGTTAAAAGATAAGGCAGATGCAACCTGGATTTTTTTAAATTGGGAAGCCTATCAGGCCGAAGCACAGGGCATAAAAATGCGTTATTTTAAACTGAAAGATTACAACATACCCTATTCCTATTCGCCGGTTATTGCAGTTAATGGAAATACGGTAGAAAAACACCGGGAAACCTATTCTGATTTTCTACAAGCCACCAAAGCAGGTTTTTTCTATGCGGAAGATTACCCGAAGGAAGCTGCAGAAATCTTACGCAAATACATTCCTGAAAATGAGAAGAAACTCGATCTGGTCGCCAGTATAAATTATTCGGTGGCGTATTTAGGAGCCAAAGAAAACTGGGGCCGTCTGAATCCGGTTTTGATAGGTCGGTTTGTAAAATGGCTTGATGATCATCAGTTGGAAACCGAAACCTTGAAGACTTACGACCTCATTTATAAAATCCTGGATTAAAGCTTACTTAAGGCGCCGGATTAGGAATCGCTGTATGCACCGCGTTGATTTCTTCTAATAGTTCTTCGGAAAGTCTCACGTTAATACTACCGATATTCTCCTCCAGCTGTTGCATACTTGTCGCACCGATGATGTTAGACATCATAAACGGCCGGTCGGTTACAAAAGCTAAAGCCATTTGGGTTAGCGACAGGCCGTGTTTATCGGCTATTTCCTGATACTTCTGGGTTGCCTGGACTGCAAGGTCATTTGAGTACCTGCTGTATTGCGGAAAACGGTTAATTCGGGATGTTTCCGTATCTGTGCCTTTGATGTATTTTCCGCTAAGGGTACCAAAACCAAGCGGTGAATAAGCCAGATATCCTACGTCTTCCCGCAGCATAATTTCAGTCATTCCTATTTCGTCTTTGCGATTTAACAGGTTGTAGGGGTTTTGTACGCTGATCATTTTGGGCTTCCCGTTGCGGGCTTCTTCGAGATAGCGACCAAGACCGTAAGGCGTTTCATTACTTACCCCGATGTGGCGTATTAAACCTTCCTGAATAAAAGCATTCAAATCTTCCAGAATTTGAGCAAAATTATCTTCCCAGCGCTCGTCTGCATCGTGCGTGTAGCCCAGTTTCCCGAAGTAATTGGTATTTCGCTCGGGCCAGTGCAGTTGGTATAAATCAATATAATCGGTTTGCAGACGCTTCAGGCTTTTATGAATAGCGTCTTTAAACTCGGCTTTGGTATAACCACCGGTGCGTATGTGTTTAGACATTTCTGCCGGACCGGCAATTTTTGATGCGATGATCAGATCATCACGCTTGCCGCGCTTATTAAGCCAGGTACCAATTATGCTTTCGGTACTTCCGTAGGTTTCTGCTTTTGCAGGAACGCTGTATAACTCTGCCGTATCTATGAAATTTATACCCTGCTCAACGGCATAATCCAGTTGGGCATGACCTTCGGCCTCGGTATTTTGCTCACCCCAGGTCATCGTGCCCAGGCAAATTTTAGAAATTTTCACATCGGTTCCGGGAAGGGTAGTATAGCGCATAAGATTAGTTTAGAGCCAGCGAAGGTATTGCAAAAAATAAAAAAGCCTTGAAGAGATTCAAGGCTTAGGATAAGTTTAAGACAGGTATACGCTAAATATCATTCAATAATTTGGTTACTTCGTCCAGTTTTGGAGTTAAAATAACTTCGATACGGCGGTTTTTCGCTTTGCCTTCTGCAGTTTGGTTGGTCGCAACCGGAGCATATTCTCCGCGACCGGCAGCAGTCAAATTTTTAGGGTCAATACTTGAATTCTGACTTAAAATTTCAACAATTGCAGTGGCTCTTTTTGTCGAAAGATCCCAGTTGTCTTTAATGGGGCCGTTGCCTCCGTAGGGTACGTTATCGGTATGACCTTCAATCAATACTGCGATCTCCGGATTTTGTGCCAGGACAGAACCTAATTGATTTACGGCTTTGCGACCGTTTGCACCTACCGTCCAGCTTCCGCTGTCAAACAATAATTTGTTTTCTAGCGAAACATAAACTTTGCCATCGCGCTGCTCAACGGTTAGACCGTTTCCTTCAAAATCAACAAGTGCTTTAGAAATTGCATCTTTCAGCTGGCGCATCTTGGCATCTTTCGCAGCAATCATAGACTCCAGTTCTTCCACACGGCGGGAACGATCGGTTAGATCGCGTTGTAACTTCTCAAGACGGGTTTGCTCGGCAGCCAGTGCCGCCTGCTTTTCGTCAAGCTCGGCGATTAATTCGCGGTTTTTCTGTGAATTTTCAGCTATACGTTTGGAGCTGTTGGCCTCCAGAGCATCATACGAATTTTGCAAATTCTCCAGATTAGCTTTGGTCGCGGCATAGTCGCGCTCCAGTGCATCGCGCTCAGCACGGGTAGTGGCCAGTTCATTTTCCAACTCCTGTGCCTGTTCTTCAAACTGCTTCCGCAGGCGTTCAGACTGGGTGAGATCGTGACTGAGCTCCTGATTATCAGATTTTAAATCGGCATAGCGCGCTTCCAGGTCTTTGTAGACTTTAGCGGAAACACAAGAAGTAAGTGTTGCGGCACTCAGGACAATAAGGCAAAGATTTTTAATCATATAAGGTTGTTTAGAATAGGTAACGCTGCTACACCTGATTTATTGAACGCTTTCGTCTTCAAAATTTAAAAATTTACAGGGCGTGATCCAGCTCCAGAAGTGCCGGGCAGTGGTCGCTGTGCTTGGCTTCAGGTAAAATCACAGCGCGTATGATTTTATCTTTTAAGGGTTCGCTTACCATATTGTAATCCAGCCTCCAGCCTTTATTATTGGCCCGGGCATTGGCGCGGTAACTCCACCAGCTGTATTGCTCAAGATCGGGATTCAGGTGGCGGAAACTGTCTGTAAAACCGCTATCTATAAACTCGCTAAGCCACTCTCGCTCTACGGGTAAAAATCCGCTTACGTTTTTTAGGCGCACGGGATCGTGAATGTCAATAGGTTCATGGCAGATGTTGTAATCACCACCTATGATGAGATTGGGCCTTGTTTTGCGAAGCTCTTTTGCATACTCATGAAAATCTGCCATATAGCGCAGTTTAAACTCAAGCCGGTCATCGTTAGTCCCACTGGGTAAATACATACTCATAATGCTGAGGTCGCCAAAATCAACCCGCAGGTTACGCCCCTCGTGGTCCATATAGTCAATGCCGGTACCGTGAATGACATTATCGGGTTCTTTTTTGCTGAAAACAGCCACCCCACTATACCCTTTTTTTTCGGCACTATACCAGTAATTGTGATAGCCCGTTTCTGCTAAGATATCAATGTCTATTTGATCCAGGTTTGCTTTGGTTTCCTGCAAAAGCAGCACATCTGGGTCTGCGGCTTTCAACCAATCCAGAAGGCCTTTGCGCATTGCAGCCCGTATTCCGTTTACGTTATAGGTGATAATTTTCATGGTTTATTTTCGGTTTGCTGCGAAGGTACTGTACTTGGGTTATAGATGAAAATACGAAAATAGAAATCGGAAATACAAAAGTCAAACAAGTAGTTGATTTGTGTATCAGGTGAAACGTTTCAGAAACATCCCTCTAAATCTCCCAGACTCCTTCCTAAAGTCGGAGGGAGATTTTTAATTCTTTGTTCTCATTAGCTCCCTTCTCCGGCCGAAGAAGGGTTGGGGATGAGGTGATTTTGAATTTTTCAACTTTGTAGTTTAATCCCTCATACCAATTATCCTTAGCTTTATGCCGTATGCGTAACTTTTTTACTGTAGTGCTTTTTTTGATGACGGCGGCTGCGTTTACGCAGGAGTTGCGCTTTGCAGAAGACCGACTTAAAACGTTGGTGGTACGCGACAGCGTGGTGCTCGATACGGTGAGTCTCAACCCGGTGCGCTTTGAGGTGCGCAGCGCTGATGGGGCGATTTTAGATTCCGCTTTGTACAGCATAGATTATCCCACGGCGGTTTTTAAATTGAAAAGTGCTGCAAATCCACCAGACAGTCTGATCTTTGATTACCGTGTATTCCCCGACTTTCTCACTAGGCGCTATTTTACCTACGACGCTAATAAAGTGATCACCAGCGAAGGAAATTTAAGCCGGGTTTACGCCTTGAAACAGGAAAATTCAAAACCGGACTTTGTGCCTTTTGAAGGGCTAACGACCACCGGTAGTCTGGTGCGGGGTGTTACTTCCGGGAATAATCAAAACAGCACGTTTACCAGCGAACTTGACCTTCAAATCAGCGGGAAACTTAGTGAAAAAGTATCGTTACGAGCTTCATTGCAGGATGCCAATATTCCTCAGCAAAACGGCGGCTATTCACAACGCCTCGATGAGTTTGATCAGATATTTATTGAGCTCTACAGCGATACCTGGAATATCAGAGCGGGAGACATCAATCTGGCCAATACCACTTCTTATTTTGGGCGCTTCGCGAAAAAAGTACAGGGGCTTTCCCTAAGCGGAAGATTGGAGGGTGAACAAACCACTTCCGATTTTTTTGCCACGGGTGCATTGGTGCGTGGGGTGTTTGCGCAAAGTCGGTTTACAGGCCAGGAAGGTAATCAGGGTCCGTATAAACTTACGGGCCCAAATGGCGAACTCTATGTGCTCATTGTAAGCGGAAGCGAGCGCGTTTATGTCAACGGCGTCCTGCTCGAAAGGGGTGAAACAGCAGATTATGTGATTGATTACAACGCGGGCGAATTGCGGTTCAATCCTACTTTTCCCATTACCAGTGAGATGCGTATCTCGGTCGAATACCAGTACAGCGAACAAAACTATTCCCGAATTATAGGCTACGGTGGCGGTGGGCATCAATCTGAAAAACTCAGTTTGAGGGCTCATGTATATACCGAAAGTGACCTGAAAAATCAACCGCTGGTTCAAAATCTCAATCGGGAGCAGGTACGTGTTTTGAAAGCCGCCGGTGATGATAGCTCGCTGATGACTGCACCCAGTGCCAACCCGGATACCTTTAATGAAAACAAGATTTTATACCGAAAAGAACAGCGCGACGGGCGGGAGATTTTTGTTTTTTCGACTGATCCCGATGCCGAGCTTTTTAATGTACGTTTCAGTCAGGTAGGTTCCAATCAGGGCGATTACATCCTCAGCAGTGAGGCGGCCATTACGCGTATTTACGAGTATGTATCTCCGGTAAACGGAATTCCGCAGGGAAATTTCGCGCCAGTAGTGCGGCTTTTTGCTCCCACGCAGCTGCAAATGGCGGTGGTGCAGGGCGACTACAATCCTTCTGAAAAAACAAGTATCGCTTTTGAAGGAGCAGGAAGCCGTCAGGATTTAAACCTGTTTTCTGATCTGGATGATGGAAATAACGACGGTTTTGCCGGGCGTATACAGGCGCGGCAACGCGTGTATGGCAATCCCGGAAAACAAGTGCTTGAAGCCTTTGCCAATCTCGATTACATTCAGGATGATTTTAGAAACATTGAGCGCACCTACGCGATTGAGTTTAGTCGGGACTGGAATGTACCGTTGCGACCTCAGGGCGATCAGACGCTTATTACTTCAGGACTTCAGTTTGCTGACAGCGCTCTGGGGTTTGTAGATTATCGCTTTGAGCAGTTGCGCTTCGCGGAAACGTATCGGGGAAGCCGCAACAGTATCGTGGGAAACCTTCGGCACAATAAATTACAAACCTATTTTAATGGAAGCTACCTCAAGACCGAAGCAGACACGGCAACCACCTCCTTTTTCCGCCTGAATACTACAGCCGTATATGGGTTTAAAAAGAATTGGGTTGGCGGTAAATACCGAACCGAAAATAACGAAAGTAGCAACCCTGTAACCGGGCGTTTAGATCCACTCAGCCAGCGTTTTCAAATGCTGGAAGGTTTTGCGGGACGCGGTGACAGTACCGCGGTTTTTGTAGAAGTGGGCTATCGCTATCGCGTAAATGACAGTTTGAGAGGAAACACCCTGCAACGCGTAAACCACAGCAATACCTGGTTTTTAAAATCTCAGCTCCTCAAAAATGAAAAAACAGCCCTGGGTCTCTTTGTAAATTACAGGGAATTGCAATTTGAAAATCAGTCCTTGCCTACCGAGCGCTCGTTAAATTCGCGCTTGCTTTTTGATCAAAAGCTGGCCAAAAACCTGATTCGGCTTAATACGCTTTTTGAGACGGCCAGCGGGACTTTGCCCCAACAGGAATTTACCTATGTCAAGGTTGATGAGGGTCAGGGTGTATACACGTGGATTGACTACAACAACGACGGGATACAGCAGTTGCAGGAGTTTGAGGTAGCACAGTTTAGCGATCAGGCCGATTTTATACGGATTTTGTTGCCCAACCGTGTTTTTGTCAAAACCCACCAAAATCGCCTCAGCCAGATCGTGACCCTCAACTTCTCGCAGTGGAGTGGTAAAACCGGTTTTCAGAAACTTCTTTCGCATTTTTACAATCAAACCAGTTATCTGATTGACCGTAAAGTGCTTAGAGACGGCGGCGCCTTTGACCTCAATCCTTTTAAAGATGCAAACACACTGGGGCTTAATCTCAATCTGCGCAACACCTTGTTTTTTAATCGTGGCAAGCAGCGCTACACCACCAGTTATACTTATCTGGCCAATACCACTCGAAATCTCATCGCCCTGGGTTTGCAGACCAATGAATTGAAAAGTCATCAGCTCAACTTCCTGCACAAAGTAAAAGAGCAGTATGTGTTGAATTTTAATTCGGAAATAGGGACGAATAGCAGCAATTCTGAAAATTTTGAGCAGCGTAATTACCGGCTGAATACGTTTAACCTAAACCCTGAAGTTTCATATTTGTTCAATGATAATGCGCGGATTTCAGCTTTTTATACCTATGCTCAAAAAGCCAATCAGACCGAAGGCTTTGAGAATCTGAATCAGCAGAATTTTGGCTTTACGGGAAGCTTTAGCAATGCTGATAAATTCTCACTAAACGTCGGTGTAAAGTATATTAAAAACAGTTTTGAAGGCTCGGCTTTTTCGCCTGTAGCCTACCAGATGCTTGAAGGTTTGCAACCTGGGACCAACTTTACCTGGAATGTTTTGGCACAAAAGCGTATCACGCAATTTCTGGATTTAAACCTGTCTTATCAGGGCCGCAGCAGCGAAAACACGCGCACGATACATACCGGTAGTGTTCAGCTTAGGGCGTTCTTTTAGATTAACGTACAATGATTTTTTTAGACTGACCGCCATCACGATTCCCCAGGCGCACAATGTATACTCCGCTGGATGCGTAAGACATATCTAAATCGTATTTGTAACTGCCGTATTCATTTTCGATCCAATTGTGAGCGAGTTTTTGACCCAAAAGATTATAGACCGTTACCGCCATTTTTTCTACCGTATTGGTCGTACTTAGGGAGATCTGAAACTGATCGCGTTCGGTTTCGATGATGACCAGTTCACTGTCCGGAAATATATTTTCTTCCACCGAGAGGCTGTTAAAAATGCGCACGCTATAATCGTTGGTGCGGCCGTATTGCATCGCTCCGCATGGATCTTGTGCATCACCGCCAAAGGCGCTATCCAGGCCGCGTATACGCATCCGGTAAGTGTCCAGACTTACACCTTCCGGAAGGGTAAGTGTAAAATCAGTATTGGTTGCTGTATTGGCGACCAGGCCGTTTGCCACCAGTTCGGAGGCCTCAAAACCGCCATTTTTATCAAAATCGATGAAAATAGCATAGGCGGTACCGTCAAATCCTGCCTGTAGAGTTCCTGTGTAGGGATTGTTTTGTATATCCAGTTCAAAAACGGTATCGAGATCTGCCTGAAAACCATCGGATGAGCAGGCTGTCACGATATCGGTTCCCTCAAGATTGATTTGGGTGATTCCATCGCCAAATGAAGAACAGTCAGAGAAGGGCATACAATAGGCATTCACCACATCAACTGTGAGCATGTCATTGGTTTGATTTTTATCATCAGGAAGATCAGTCCCCGCAGTAATGGTATAGGTACCCGGGTCAGAAAAATCTTCGTTCACACTAAAGGTGTAGGTTGCGGTAGCCTGAGCAGGTACAGTCCCAGTAAACGTTTCGGTTACCTGATTGCCTGAGTTGATGCTGTAGAATACAGGAAAATTACTCTGGGCTTCTACGCCAAAGTTGGTGATCGTTACCGTCACAGGCACCGAAGCACCCAGACCTGATCCTGACCGCGGATTGTCTATAGCGGTTACACCCACATCTTCCAGCCATAGATTCTGAACAATTACAGTTAGTGCATCATTTGAAGTGTCCTCATCTGTACTTAGACTGGTAGTTACTGTAATTGTATAAATCTGACCGGTTGTAGAAAGATCTGCGGTTTGTGAGAACGTAAAATCTGCAGTTTCATTAAAGGCCAGTGAACCGGTAAAAGTTTCGGTTACTGTAGCGCCCCCGTTTATGCTGTAGCTTACGGGAAACGAGGTTTGTGTTGCCGTACCGGCATTTCTGATTTTTACGGTAATAGGCTGTGTTGCTGTTAATGCACCATCTTCTGGATTTACAAGGGCAATGGTTTGCACATCATTGGTGATATCTGGTGCGAGCTTAAATACACCCACCACATCTTTACGCCCTGGCCTGAAGTATTCTGAAATATACCAGAAGGTTCTGCCATCTGCCGGGTCTGTGGTAAGGTGGGTATAATCCGCGTAACGCGGGCTAAAACTAAAGCCGGTACTGGTCGCTAAAACCGTTTCAGGAACAGACATCACTCCTAAAGGATCGTTAGCATAGCGTCCGGTGTAGTTAATGGTCACGGGTAAATCTTCGCTTACTGTAGAATACCCCATTCCTATACTTCCATCTGCATCAAAACTCATGCTGGCACCGAAGGCATTGAAACCGTTAGGCGAGACATAGGTCCCCTCCTGAAAAATTGACCAGGGTTGCCCGTCTGCCGTTTGCCGTAGCTCATACCAGCGAATGCCGGCCTTTTTTCCACCGACTGGGGCCACATTGACTACAAAATTAAAGATAGCCGAGTTGTAACCAGGGAATTTGCGGTACTGTGCCTGCTGCATAACCGTTCCCTGCATGGCATCGATATTATCACCTGCAGGTTGTGGTAAATTTGAAAAGTCTCCACCATCAAACACGCTGTTAAAATCACTTGTGGTTAAAATCGCAGGTTGCGAAATACTGGAGTTTGCCGGATTTACCCAGTCAACCGAAAGTGACCAGAGTTTAAGATGATCGTCATTGACATTTCTCCATGAATCATCCTGGAAAAAGACCACGGTTGCCGGACCACTGGCCGGCAAATTCCCATCAGCAACACTTAAAAATTGAGGACTGAAAAATCCGTTGGTTCGCAGGGTAGGTAAAGGAAACCCCTGAAAGCCTACATCGGTTTGCCCGGTTAACATTTTTTCACGCTCCATTACAAAAACCGCGTCGCTGGGATTGGTTTGCCCGCCGGTGATCTGAATATTAGAGGTAATGTAATACCCATCGTGCCAGATACCGTATTTAGGATAATCGGGAAAAGCCTCGGTTTCAAAGCCAAGAGTATAAATAAACCAGCCGTCGTTAACCGGGTCTGGTCCCTGGCAAATGGCGATATTAAATCCGTTCTCAAAACCTTCGTCTTCATCCTCTTCTTCAAATTCTGTAATTACAAAGCGATCTGCGGCAGCATCGTATAAGATGATGGGGTCACCCGCAGTATTACCGTCAAACAGAGTTCCCAAAGAGGCTTCATCTACAAGGAGATTACCCTGTTTGTCGTAAATTTTAAAACCGGAGTTCCAGCCGGCTATGTAATGATTGGGTCCTGCTGCACCCGTAGGATCTGAAGGAGTAAAATTTGCTGTATTGGCCTCAAATACGCGAATAGGCTCGGGCTCATAGGTTTTTTGGGTCCCTTTAGATTTTTGAGCTGCATCTTTAACAAGTGGATCTCCATCTTTGGGAAGTCCCTTACCCGGAACAACCTGATTGGCACTTCGACGTTTGGGATTTATTTCTTCGGGTTCTGAAAGTTTTTCGACTTTTATGAAGGTTCCATTTCTAATTTGAGATGCCAGAGAGGGCACTTCACGCACAAACTCCATTTTACCAACCGTGGTGGGAGCAAGTTTTTCCTGTGCAAAGCTTTGGAATGAAAAAGATAGTAACAGGCTAAAAATAAGAAGATAAAAAGTCTTCTGCTTAATAACCTGGTTTAAGTATATGGCAAACATCAAATTCAAATTAGGGTTTTTTAAATGTACGATTTATTAAACATTATGGATTAAAAAAAGCTCCATCACGGAGCTTTTTAGAATTTGATATTTAGGTTTTACTAGTCTTTATACCAGTGTTTAAAGTCTACCTTTTGGTGTAAAATACCTGCAAGTTCAGAGATTTTTACGCGTTTTTGCTCCATCGTATCGCGGTCGCGAATGGTCACCGTATCGTCTTCGAGTGTATCGTGATCTACCGTAATGCAAAATGGAGTTCCTGCTGCATCTTGACGGCGGTAACGGCGTCCAACGGCATCTTTTTCGTCATAAACCACATTGAAATCCCACTTGAGCTCATTGATGATGCGCTCTGCAACTTCGGGTAAGCCGTCTTTTTTAACCAATGGTAAAATGGCTGCTTTAACAGGTGCTAAAATCGCAGGAAGCTTAAGAACAGTACGTGTTGATCCATTTTCCAGTTGTTCATCTTCCAAAGCTTTAGAGAAAACCGCGAGAAACATACGATCGAGGCCTATAGAAGTTTCTACCACATAAGGGACGTAGCTTTCGTTCAGTTCATGGTCGAAAAACTGCAGTTTTTTACCGGAGAATTTTTCGTGCGCTTTCAGGTCAAAGTCGGTACGGCTGTGAATACCCTCCAATTCTTTAAATCCAAACGGGAAATTGAACTCAATATCTGCGGCTGCATTGGCATAGTGCGCCAATTTCTCGTGATCGTGAAAACGGTAATTTTCTTCGCCCAGGCCAAGAGACAGGTGCCATTTAAGACGGGTCTCTTTCCAGTGCTCGTACCATTTAAGCTCTTCGCCAGGACGTACAAAAAATTGCATTTCCATTTGCTCAAACTCCCGCATTCTAAAGATAAACTGGCGGGCCACAATCTCGTTTCTGAAGGCTTTTCCGGTTTGAGCGATACCAAAAGGAATTTTCATCCTTCCGGTCTTTTGAACGTTAAGGAAGTTTACAAAAATTCCCTGCGCCGTTTCGGGTCTTAAATATAAATCGGTTGCCGTTTCTGCCGAAGCGCCCAGCTTGGTTCCAAACATCAGGTTAAACTGGCGAACATCGGTCCAGTTTTTTGAACCGGTATCCGGGTCTGCGATTTCGAGTTCCTCGATAAGCGCTTTTACATCAGCCAGATCTTCTGCTTCGAGAGAGCGGGCCATACGCTTCAATACACGATCCTGCTCTTCGCGATAGCGAATCACCCTTGCATTTGTAGTGACAAATTCTTCTTCATTAAAGGCATCACCAAAGCGTTTCTTAGCCTTATCGATTTCTTTTTGTGCTTTCTGATTCAGCTTTTCGGCATAATCTTCAATAAGTACATCGGCACGGTAACGCTTTTTAGAATCTTTGTTGTCGATAAGGGGGTCGTTAAAGGCATCTATGTGCCCGGAAGCCTTCCAGGTAGTAGGATGCATAAAAATCGCAGCATCAAGCCCTACAATATTTTCGTGCATTTGCACCATACTTTTCCACCAGTACTCGCGTATATTTTTCTTGAGCTCGGCACCGTTTTGACCATAGTCATAAACGGCACTCAGGCCTTCGTATATTTCGCTACTTCCAAAAATGTAGCCGTATTCTTTTGCGTGTGATAATACTTTTTTAAAGTGATCTTCCTGTGCCATTTGTGTTGAATTCTCGGTTTGCTGTTTAAAACGGTTTCTAAAGTACCTAAACGGTGCAGAAACAAGGGCGTAAAAATAAAAAAATAAGCGTCAATGAGGCCGATATGACGGGAATTGTTGAGAAAATACGAAATACGAAATACGAAATACGAAATACGAAATACTTTAATTAAGAACAAAGAACAAAGAATAGAAAACGGAAACTACTCCAGCTCCAGAACACTGTTGCTGAGCAGGCGGTCGTTTTCAAACAGGTTTATGCGGTAAATACCGGGTAGAAATTCTTCGCGTGAAGGATTAATGTATATGCAGGAGTTAATTTCCTGATTAGCATAATTTATTTCCTGGTAGGCGCTGTAAATGAGAATGTTTTCGCCAAACTCAAGGGATACGTGTTCGCCAATAACGTTATTACGAGGATCAATAACCTGAATATAAAAATCGTGAGCTCCCGGTTTTGCTAAGGCATTAGCATTAACCGTATAACAAATTTGCATCTTGTCAATGCGTGAAATGCGATTATTAGGCACGGTTTTACCACTGCGGCGCATAATAACACCTTCAGCTTTAAATTTACTTACGGAAAGTTGAGCACCTTTAGCTAAATCATCCTGAAGAGCTTTGTTTTGCTGTTCGAGCGAATCGCGTTGCACCACAGTTTGATCAAAGGCTGCTTCAACATCCGATTTTTGAGAGGCCAGTCGTGCATTTTCGAGCATAAGGCTGTCAGTTTTTTTACTCAGGGCATCACGCTCCCGTCGCAAGATGCTGAGTTCGCGGCGGTAACTCTGTAAGGTTGCCTGTGAATTTTCCGCAGTTTCGAGACGCAGGAGTAAATTTTGAATGCGGTTACGGGCCTCCTGAAGTTCTGATGTTAGCACTTCATTGGTCTCCAGTTCACGGTTGTAATTGATAAGCAAATCGTTGAGTTCGTCGCGTAAAATGGCTTTTTCCTCAGAAAGGGCAGTCTTGTTTGCGGTGAGTTCGTTGTAAAATTTATAGGTGTAGGCTCCTAAACCCAGAAGCAGCAAGAAGAGAATGCCTATAAGAATCTTTAAAGCGTTGGTATTGCGAGTGGTACTCATTAAGCCTATTTTGATATCTTAGTGCGAAAGTTATAATTTTTAATCAAAAGCGCAGTGCGGTCTTTGCTTAAACTCTTTTTTCCTGACCAGTGCCAGGCCTGCGATGCGTTGTTAAGCCGGGGCGAAACCACACTTTGCACCGATTGTAGACACAGCCTGCCTGTAAATCTTTTGCACCATACAACGTATAACCCTATCAAAAAAGTATTATATGGCCGCGTAAGTTTAGAACTCGCTACGAGTTTGTTCTATTTTGACAAAAAAAGCCGTGTGCAGCAGCTTATACATAATCTTAAATACCGCAATCAGGAGCACATCAGTACATTTTTGGGAGATTGGCTTGGGGCGGAACTGGCCCGTTTAGAGGAATATAAAAAAATAGATGTGGTAGTGCCGGTACCTTTGCATACCAGCAGACTGAAAGAACGCGGCTACAATCAGGTTGCCGGTTTTGGTCAGCGTATTGCTAAAGCATTAAACATAGCCTATAACGATAGCGTTTTGTACCGAAAAAAAGCAACTAAAACACAGGTGTTCAAAAACCGGGGAGGACGAGGTGCCGAGGTAATCGACTCTTTTGACATCACCGAAACGCAAAGTCTTAAAAATAAACACATCATGCTGGTAGACGATCTCATTACTACGGGAGGTACGCTCGAGGGATGCGCACTTGCTTTAAACAAGATCGAAGGGATTAAAATAAGCGTTGTGGTTATGGCAATAGCCAACTGAGTATGGCGTTCTAACCTTGGCTTTTCCATTAAATTTATTGCTATTTTTGCCGATATGTATAGAAAAGGCTTACACGTACTTATCGCACTATTTTTGCTAATGCTGGTAGTGCAATGCGCAAAAAAGGGAACACCAACCGGTGGACCTAAAGATGAAACCCCTCCGGTTCTTGTACGTGCTGAACCGCCAAATTACACAACCAATTTTAACAGTAAAGAAATACGCATTTATTTTGACGAGTATATCAAGCTCAAAGACCTGACTAAAAACCTGATTGTCTCGCCACCTATGAAAACTCCGGCTTTGATTACGCCTATGGGTGGCGCTTCAAAATACATCGACATTGAAATTCAGGATACCTTGTTGCCCAACACGACTTATGTATTCAATTTTGGCGAAAGTGTAGTCGATAATAACGAGGGCAATCCGTTTTCATTTTTTAAATACGTGTTTTCTACAGGCGATTATATCGATTCGTTAACGGTTACCGGCGTGATAAGGGATGCGTTACTAAATAAGCCTGATAACTACATCACCGTAATGCTGTATGAGGCAGATTCTACCTATACCGATTCGTTGATTTATAAAGAAGTGCCGCGCTATGTGACCAACACGTTAGACAGCAGTGTGGTTTTTGAGTTGACCAATATCAAAGCCGGACGTTATAAACTAGCCGCTTTAAAAGATGAGGCCAGCAATTATACCTTTCAGCCTGATAAAGATAAAGTAGCTTTTTACGATGGGTTTATTGATGTACCTACAGATTCGGTTTATGTGTTGCGGCTGTTTAACGAAGAATTACCGGCTGAAGCAGGCCGGCCCAAACAGGCCTCAGCCCAGCGGGTGGCCATCCCGTATATCGGTAATCCCGATAGTATTGGGGTGAGCTTAATCAGCCAAAAGCCTGAAGGTTTTGAGCGTTTCATCAGTAATGTCAAAACTCAGGATTCCTTACAGTACTGGTATAAACCTCAGGTAGAGACCGATTCGCTGATCTTTCAATTTAAAACCCAACAGCTTGACACGGGTTATGTGCGTCTACGTCGCGGTCTAAAATTAGATTCCCTGCAGGTACAGCAAGCTACGAGTACGCTTATTCTTGAGGAGCCACTTTTTTTCAACACTACCGTGCCGCTGGTTGCAGTAGATTCGTCTAAAATAAGCATACGCAAAAAAGATTCTACTTTCATCGAAAATTTTAAAATCAGCCTCTTACCCGAAAGGCTTCAAATGCGTATGGACTTTGAAACGACTGAGTTGGAGAATTATGAAATTATGATGCTCCCGGAAGCACTTACCGATTTTTACGGAACTCAAACAGACACGCTGCGATTTAGGGTGAATACCAAAGAATATGCAGATTACGGTGACTTTAGCCTTACACTGCAAAATGCCGCTCCGGTACAGCATATTGTACAACTGGTCACAGAAAAAGGAGAGGTGAAGCGGGAAATAATTGGCGAAGAGGGTGTCACAGTTTTTGAATTTGACCGCCTTGAGCCGGGTAAATACTACGCCCGAATCATTGTAGATCTCAATAAAAATGGCCGCTTTGATAGCGGTAATTATTTAGATCAAAAACAACCTGAAGAGGTCATTTACTATCCTGAAGAGTTGGATATTCGGTCTAACTTTTCACAAAACGAAACTTTTTTCCTGACTCCGGAGTAAGCTACAAATCAAAACTAAAACTATCCCGATCTGCCAGGAAATTGAGCTGGTTGCGGGTTTCTTCTAAGTGATCTTTAGTTAATTTGGCGTAGATGGTTTGCTCTTTAGCTTCTGCAAAAGCAACAGTCGCTCCTAAACTGTCGTAAACACCGCTGTAACCATTATATTCGTAACCGTTGCCGTCTAGTCCCACACGATTTACGCCAATGCAATAACTCATATTCTCAATGGCGCGAGCTTTTAGCAGGGTATCCCAGGCAAAAATGCGTTTCTTGGGCCAGTTGGCTACGTAGATTAATGCGTCATAATCTTCCAGATTGCGGGCGAAAGCCGGGAATCTCAAATCGTAACAAATTTGCAAAAGCAATTTCCAGCCTTTATAGTTGACTATGACTTTCTCTTTACCGCGAGCGTAAACTTTATGCTCTCCTGCGAGTGTAAAGGTATGCCTCTTATCATAGTAGGTTATGTCTCCTTTTGGGGTGACAAAGTAGAACCGGTTAAAGAATTTACCATCCTCTTCAATCATAAGACTGCCGGCAAGCGCGCTGTTAGTCTGTGCGGCCTGCACTTTCATCCAGCCGAGTGTTTCTCCGGTATCAGCACGTTCCTGCGGACTCATACTAAAACCGGTGGCAAACATTTCCGGCAGGATGATGAGGTCAACCTGCTGTTTGAGTTCGTTTATTTTCTGGTCAAAATAGGCGCGGTTTTCTATTGGGTTTTCCCAGGCAAGGTGTGCTTGAATTGCGGCTATTTCTAGGGTTTGTGACATAAAGTAAATGACTTTTTGATATATGGCAATGGGTATAACCTCATTAGAGGTGTCGCCTAAAATTACAAAATTAGGTGTTCAGGATTTTTACTGCGTTAAGGATTGTAGCGAAAATCCCGCACGAAGCGCTAGCGCAGGAGGAATTGAAGCGGAAAGCCTGGCCCGAGACCGATAGGGAGCGGGTAACGCCCCAAACCTAACATTTAAACATAAAAAACCCTGCTTAAACTAAGCAGGGTTGGAATCTTAAAAATATACTTCTATATATCTTAGTCGTGTAGCACGCGTACTTGCGCAGCTACCTTACCTTTTCTTCCTTCTTCTTCGATGTACTCAACCTGATCACCTTCTTCTAATACTTCACCGTTAAGTCCGGTGGCGTGTACAAAGATGTCTTTGCCTGTGTCATCGTTAGTAATGAATCCGTAACCTTTTGATTCATTGAAAAATTTAACTGTACCTTTCATTATAAAATTGTAAAAATTAATATTGCCACAAAGCTACGTGTTTATGGAGTACGAAGGTTACTTAAATGTAAATTTATTTTTAAAAGTTGCTGATTTTCAGAATTTTTGACTTTGAGAAGGCTCTGAAACAGAATTTGTCCTCATTGTCAGGTAATTATTTAGGATTCAGTATCCCTGGTTTTCTTTTTTGAAGATTTACCGCGCTCCTGCTGGTTTCTGTATTCCTGCATTTTCATAATGTTATCCCTGTCGAGCATATAGTCTTTCACTTTGCGATCCTTCCAGCGGTGATATAAAAACATGGGCATAAGTATAAAAGCCACGGCTAGGATGGTAAGTCCTAAAAAGCGATCGCCGTTAAGGGTGTCTTCGGTAAAATAGCGCAGATAAAACCCATATCCCAGGGTAATACAAAGGATGCAAAAAAGTATAATGATGAGTTTGCGCATAGCTTTAATTCTAGATTTCCTTGTTGAGTTTCAAAATTAGGCAGACTTAGTAAAACTTAAGGCTTTTTGCAGAAGCAATATCTTTGGGGGTTCCCTAAAACGGTTTTCTAATTTCTTATTTTCGTGAAAAACTCACCAGCATACGGCGGTAAGCGGTCAATAGTTTTGATTTGGAAATAAAACCGTGGTATTTGCCGTTCTTGATGACGGGTAAATTCCAGGCCCCGCTTTCCTGAAATTTACGCATTACTGCCTTGGCCGAATCGGACTCCAGGTAGATATACTCTGGTGCGGCGTGCATAATACTTCTAATGGTTGTCGTATCATACAGGGTGCTGTCAAACATAATTTCACGTATGTCATCTAGGGTAATCACACCTACCAGTTCGTCATCTTCATTAACTACCGGAAACAGGTTACGTGCCGATTTAGCTACAGCGTTTTTAACCATTTCGCCTAAAGTCATTTCGGGACGTACGCGAATGAAATTGGATTCGATCACACTTTCCACATTAAGCAGGGTGAGAACCGCCTGATCTTTATCGTGGGTGATGAGTTCACCTTTTAGTCCCAACTCCATCCCGTAAACCGAATGGGGTAAAAAGTACTTATTAATACCATAGGCAAGTGCCGCAGTGGTCATCAGCGGAATAAAAAGACCGTAACCGCCGGTAATTTCTGCAATGAGGAAGATGGCTGTAAGCGGTGCATGCAGCACTCCGGCCAGCAAACCGGTCATTCCTACAAGTGTAAAATTACTTTCAGAGACGTGAATACCCTGTATACCCAGATTATTAACCACTTTTGCGAGGCAGTTTCCCATCACACTACCCATAAAAAGCACGGGTGCAAATATTCCGCCTATACCGCCACCGGCAAACGTAATCGCAGAGGCGATTACCTTAAAAAAAACCAGCCCCGCGAGCAAAGCAATCACCACCCAGATGTTGTCGAGATAATCATTGAAAAAGGTTGAACCCAGTGCAGGCACAGCTTTGCCTTCAAGCAATTTGTTGATCATATCAAAACCCTCCCCGTATAGCGGCGGAATAAAAAACAGTAAAACACCCAGACTTGCCCCTGCAAGAACTAGCCTGACCGTGGCCGACTTCCAACGAGTAAAAAGCTTTTGGGTTTGAAAATAGGCCTTGCTAAAATATACTGAAACCAGACCGGCAACGACACCCAGAATGATGTAGTAGGGGAAGTCTTCAATGCCAAAGGTATCTTTAAGCTCAAAAGGTAAAATCGTGTCTGAACCAAAGAAAAAATAAGAAGTGAGAATTGCAGAAAGCGAAGCCAGCAAAAGCGGCATAAGCGATAATAAAGTCAGGTCCAGACTAAAAACTTCTACCGCAAAAATGATTGCTGCAATAGGCGCCTTAAAAATACAGGACATCGCGCCTGCCGCTGCACATCCTAAAAGCAGCGTACGATGTGCCTGATCCATATGAAAAATGCGCGATAGGTATGAACTTATACCTGCACCGGTTACCACAGTAGGACTCTCCAGACCAACCGAACCCCCAAAACCCACCGTAATAGGAGCGGTAATTAGTGAAGCATAGGCCTGGTAGTTACGCAAAAGGCCTTTTCGTTTAGATATAGCTCTTAGTGTGGCTGGCACCCCGTGACTCATCGGGTTGCGTATTACAAATTTCACAATGAGTATTGTGATCGCCAGGCCGATGATGGGGAATAAAAAGTAAAAACCGTATCGGTAGTTTTCTACCAGTTTACCCTCCAGCAGATTTTGAATAATGTGGGTAATGTTTTTGATTAACACAGCACCCAGTCCCGCAAGAAATCCTGTAACTGCACTTAAAAAATAAATAAAGGTAGTCTTAGATATGTGCTTATAGCGCCAGGCGTGAAAGCGATGTAAAAGCGGTTTTTTACCGGGCATAATAGATGAGTTTTAAAAAAATTCAAAAGTAATTGCTCAACTCATAATCTTAAGTAACAAGGGCTACATATTTTCAAAAAAAAATCCCTGTTTTTAGCAGGGATTTTTAAGCAAAGGCTAAAGCCTAGCAATATTCATTGAATGCATCAATTAAATTATCTGCGATTAATTCTGCAGGACGGCCTTCTATATGATGGCGTTCAAGCATATGTACCAGTTCTCCGTCTTTAAACAAGGCCATTGAAGGCGAAGAAGGAGGGAAGGGCACCATGAAGCCACGAGCCAGTTCAGTAGCTTCGCGGTCTACGCCGGCAAATACGGTAAATAAATTATCTGGAGTTTTGGCATTTTGAAGAGCCATACGCGCACCGGGTCTGGCATTTGCTGCAGCACAGCCACAAACCGAGTTCACAACCACAAGGGTTGTACCTTCTTTTTTCATAGCTGCCTCTACATCATCGGTGGTATGTAATTCGGTGAAACCTACTGAAGTAAGATCTTCACGCATAGGTTTTACTAATTCTGCTGGATACATAAGTTCTATTTTTTATTTTGGTTTACAAAGATATAAAATAATAGTCGGGCAGTTTAATCAAACCCTACGTCTGGTATGCGTTTTTATTTTGGGCGCATCTTTGCCTGCTGGCAAAGGCAGGCCTGCCTCTACCGTTAGGTAGGCTTTCGGCCGTCGCTGTTTACCCCTGCGGTTACCCAGTGTTTTTACTGATAGGAAATCATAATAAGATACCACAGGGGAAAAGGAGCTCCACAGGGCCTCAATCCTTTGCGCAATTGATAACAGTAACATTTTTGGCTATTCACGGACTTACCTCTTGCAAAGACATTATTTTTGCAGCACATAAAAAGATACCTCGCGGTTAAAACCGCAACTACAATAAAAACGAATACATGGTAAAATGGATAGGAGCTCTTATTGGCTTTGCCTACCGCGGATTTCTGGGCGCGGTTGCTGGCTACGTAATAGGCATGCTTATTGATAATTTATTTTTTAGCAATCAAAAATCAGGACCTACACAAAGGAGATCACCTTTTGGAGGGCAACAAACTACCGTAACTCCGGGAGATTTTGAACTCAATTTGCTTTCGCTTTGCTCTATTGTAATCAAAGCAGACGGACAGGTGAGTCAGCGTGAGATGGACTATGTGCGACAGTATTTTGTACAGGCTTACGGAAAAGAGCGGGCCAATGCAACCTTTAGAACCTTTAATGAGGTTGTGAAAAAGCGCGAAATAAACGCCCAGCGTATTTGCGCGTATTTGACCCAAAGAACCCGACGCGAAGTCCGCCTGCAAATTGTGCATTTTCTGTTTGGGATTGCGCAGGCAGATGGTACTGTTTCTGCTTCAGAGGTTTCTAAAATCTCTGAAATCGCCCGCTATCTCGGTTTGAGCACCAATGAGTTCGAAGGGCTTAAAGCGATGTTCTTTAAAAATGCAGACAGCGCTTACAAAATTCTGGAGATTGATAAGTCGGCAACTGATGCCGAAGTCAAAAAGGCGTATCGCGAAATGGCCAAAAAATACCATCCTGATAAGCTGCAGCATATGGATGAAGCCTATCGTGCCGGTGCTGAGGAGAAATTCCGGAATGTGCAGAACGCCTATGAGACCATTCAGAAAGAGCGGGGGATGTAAGCTGTTTTTGACATTCCAGATTTATCATTTTGGTTAAAATAAAGTCTTTTTGATATCAATCGTTTGCGTTGTCTTTTATGGAAATGCCTGGAAATTAGCTTCTTGATTTGAGGCTTTTGGATTACTTTTATCCAGTAATTTTGCATTTCATCTATAAACAATAGGCACTAAAAAGTGCAGACTAACGTTAGTAGTCTAAATTTAACCCTAACCAGAGCCCCTTTCTGTTATGTCTCAAAGATTTTTACTTTGTAGCCTTTTCCTATTTATTAGCTTTTTTAGCAAGGCGCAGACCGTTACGGTTGATAGTCCAAGACCTGCCGAAGATTTAGTTAGTATACTTTTTGATGATTCGTGTGCCGAGATTTCTAATGTTTCTATTTCTTCTACTCAGGCAGCAGGATATTTCAATAATAATGGTGGTGCGTTTCCTCTTAGAGATGGGGTTGTTTTACGTACCGGGGTCGCCAGTTTGAGTGCCGGACCTTACACCGGAAATGATGCTGAACTCAGCACCAGTCTTAATTCAAACGGCGATGCCTATCTACAGGACCTCAATGCTGCATCTGGAAATACCGGAGAAATTTTAGAAACCAGTTTTTTAGAATTTGAGTTTGTACCCCTGGCCAGTAATTTTAGTTTCAATTTTATATTCGCGTCAAACGAGTATGGCGAATGGCAATGCTCATCCCAGGATATTATGGCAATCGTACTTACCGATTTGGGAAGCGGGCAGTCTCAAAACCTTGCAGTTACTGCAGCGGGAGAGGCGGTAGCGGTGCGTAACATCAGAGACCAGCGTAATAATCCCGCCTGTAATGGAATTAATGATGATTTATTTGATTCGTATGAAGTAAACAATCCACGGTCAACCATAAATATGAGAGGTTACACCCAGGTGCTTAATGCCTCTTCAAATATCACTCCCGGTAATTCGTATCGCATACGCATAGCCATTGCAGACGCTAATGATGCAGATTTTGACTCTGCTATTTTCCTGCAGGGAGGCAGCTTCAATACCAGTGTAGATCTGGGGCCTGATTTGACACTATGCAGTGGGGATAGTGCAACACTCACTACGGACCTTGATGCCTCGGTTTATGAACATCGCTGGCTGTATAACGGAACTATCATTACAGGGCAGACCGGCAATACAATCAGCGTTAACCAAAGCGGTACCTACAGTGTACGGGTTACAAACAATGGCTGCCTTATAACAGATGAGGTGGTGATCAACGAACTTTCGGTACGGGAACCCGAAGATTTGGAGGCCTGTTACAATGGAGGTCAGCCCGCATCTTTTGATCTAACCCAGAATAATGCTTCAAGTTTGGGATTGCGTAATAATGAGTTTGAAGTGGTATATTATGCCTCTCAGGCAGATCTCAATGCCGGGCAGGCTATTCCGCAAGGCGAAATTACTAATTACCAAAGCTCGGGGAATCAAACCATTTTTATCAGACTACGCAGCGAGAATACCGGTAATTTTTGTGATGCTGTTTACGATTTTAGACTTACAGTCCTGCCTGAAATTACAATAAGTCAACCTAAACCCCTTGAGCGTTGCGCTTCGGGAACCACAGACACTTCTTTCAATCTTACCCAAATCAACAACCGTATTTTAAACGGGCAGAATCCGGCAAATTTCAATATCACGTTTTATGAGTCTGAAGCTGATGCTCAAAGTGCCAGTGCCGAGGTTGCATCGCCTTATATTTTACCTGCAGGAACAAGCAGACGGACACTTTGGGCTCGTGTGGCTTACGTTAGCGAAGAACGGTGCTTCGAGACGGTGTCTTTTGATATTCTGATCAATAATCCACCTCTGGTAGATAGTCTTTCAGATGTATATACCTGTACTTCGTACGAACTACCGGCACTTACAAATGGCGCCTATTTTCTCGGCCCCAATGGTACCGGCCAACGCCTCAATACCGGTGAAATCATTACCGAAGACACCGAGATTTTTATTTACAACGGTCCTGATGCCAATGGCTGCAGCAGCCAGTCGGTTTTTAGTGTAAACATCGTGTCAGATTACGATCTTGCTGAGCGGGAGGCTTGTAAAGCATTTGAAATCCCGGTTACTCGGGCCGGAGCTTATTATACGCAACCCGGTGGTCCGTCTGGCACAGGAACCCTCATTCCAGCCGGTACAGAGCTTACAACATCGCAAACCATTTATTTTTACTTTGAAGAAAACGGTACCGTATGTCGTGACGATGCTTTTGCCATTACGGTTTTTCCATTACCTCCGGTTGACGAGCCCGAAGGGGTGATTACCTGTACGAATTATACCCTGCCGCCGCTAACCAACGGAAATTATTATACCCAACCTGATGGTGGAGGTACACAACTCAATGCCGGCGACGTTATACGCAGTACCCAAACGGTTTATATTTTTAACGATGACGGTCGTTGTACTAATGAATATCCCTGGCGTATTTTCATAGTTCCTCGTTTTAATGATGTGACACGCTGCGGTTCATACCGCCTGCCCAACGCTGAGCAGGGTAGTTTTTATACCCAACCCAATGGTGCAGGGACAGCGCTAAGTCCTGGTAGCACGATTACCACCTCGCAACGGGTTTACTATTTTGTAGAAACCAACTCCGGTACTAACTGTACTGCAGATTATTCGTTTGAGGTCACGGTAATTGAGATCCCCCAGGTAGATTCTATAGATGATCAATTGCTGTGTGAAGGCGATGTTTTTGTTCTGCCTACTTTGGCAAATGGAAATTACTTTGATGAACCCAATCGTCAGGGAAATCAATACACCGCGGGTACCGAGATTAGCGAAAGCATCACTTTGTATATCAACAATAGGGTGAACGGTTGTTCAGACGAAACCAGTTTTGAGATTGAAGTACGGCCTACTTTACCTATTGATAACCTCACTTTTGTTTATTCCTGTGAGTCTTATGTGCTTCCTGATTTAATCGACGGAACCTATTTTACAGAGTCTCAGGGGCAGGGATCGCGTATTGAACCTGGCACCGTTATAGATACCACGACTACCGTTTACATTTACAACGGGTACGATGATTTCCCCGAATGTTATTCGGAAAATGCTTTTCAAATTAATATTCTGGCAGTCACCGTTCCGGTTTTTGAGGATGTTGCGGCCTGTGATAGCTTTACCCTTCCACCCCTCGACGAGGGAGACTATTTTACTGAAAGTGGCGGTCAGGGAACGATGCTCACTGCTGGAGATGTAATTACTACAACGCAGGAACTTTTTATCTATGCCCGTAATGGGACGCGTTTCTTTTGTGAAGACGAAAGCAGCTTTACCATAACCGTGTCCCAAACTCCGGTATTGACTCCGGAACCTGATGTGGAGCAGTGCGGAAGTTACATCCTTCCCGACTTACCCCAGGATGTTTTTACACAGGACTATTATTTTGGGCCGAATAAACAAAATCGCATTGATCCAGCAGATTATGAACTGTTACCGGGCACGTACATGATTTACAAGTATGCCGAAGCTACAGATAATCCCAATTGTTTTGCCGAAGATGTTTTTGAAGTTACGGTCTATCCGTTACTCGATTTTGCGGTAGAAGGCGGTACTATTTGCAGGGATGCCGTTAGCGGAGATGTGATCAGCACTACGCTATTAGAATCGGGTTTAAATCCTGCGGAATTTTTAGTGAGTTGGACCTTAAACGGTACAGTTGTGGGGCAGGGTCCTGATTTTGTAGCTTCTGAGGCTGGCGTCTACACGGTATCTACCGAAAAGTTGAATCCGGAAATTGGTGCTGATTGCAATTACAATCCTACTACCGTTGAGGTTTTTGAGTCGGCTGTACCCGTACTCGATGCCGAAGTGAGTCAGCCTTTTGCAGAAACTTCTGTGATAGAGGTTATTATAACACAGGGTTTTGGCACGTATGAGTATAAGCTTGATAACGACTTTTTTCAGGAAAGTCCACGTTTTGAAAATGTGCAACCGGGAGTACATACCGTGACCGTTCGTGGTGTAAACGGAACCTGTGGTGCGGCAGTCATTGAAGTTTTGGTCATTGATTACCCCAGATACTTTACACCCAATGGCGATGGCTTTCACGACACCTGGAACATCAGTTCGTTACAGGATTATCCCGAGGCCCAGATTTTTATATTCAATCGTTTCGGGAAGCTTATAAAAAGTTTAGATCCTAACGGACCAGGCTGGGACGGCACATACAACGGTCGCCTCCTACCCTCAGATGACTATTGGTTTAATGTGGAGTTTATCTACGAAGAACGACCGCTAGTATTTAAATCGCATTTTACATTGAAGCGGTAATTTTTTAAGAGCAGTAATCGGCAGTTCTGCTACTTAAAATAATTATAAATACGTATAGCGTAGTAGGTTGTTCTTAATTGTTGATTAACTTTGAGATATGAAAGCGATAACGACGGCTTTTTTATCGGTTTTTATTCTTGCTCAAAGCTTTAATGTAAGCTTTGGCGACTTTCTGCATTTACAAGATCTTGTTGCGCATTATCAATACCATCAGGAAACTTTTGGTGATGATGTATTTACGTTTGTAAACAAGCATTATGGGGAGCTCAAAGAGCAGCACAACAAAGAGCATCAGGAAGAACGTGAAGATCACGAGAAGCTTCCGTTTGAGCACCAGCATTCCTGTACGCATACCGTTATTGCACTACTAAATCAAAACGATAATTTACCTGAACTTAAAGCGATTCCTACTGATCAGGTTTCTGCAAATTTTGGGTATCAGGAGTCGTATTCTCTCTTTTCTGCTTCCGGCATTTTTCAGCCCCCCCGAAACATTTAAAAACAGCTTTCCTTTTTTGGCTTAAAGCCTTACGAGTTTTCTAGACACGCGTGATACGCTGTGTTTTCTCAGTTTTTAATGTTTTATCTAGTTGCTATGCTTAATGCTATAATTAATTTCAGCATCAGGAATAAATTAATTGTCCTGTTGTTTACCACGGCAATAATCGCCTTTGGGTTGTACTCGCTTACCCAACTTTCTGTTGGAGCCGTACCTGATGTAACAAACAATCAGGTGCAGGTGATCACCACCTCACAAAATCTTTCTACGGTAGATATGGAGCAATTCATCACCTATCCTGTAGAACTTCAAATGGCCAATTTGCCCGGCGTCAAAGAGATTCGTTCGGTTTCCAAGTTCGGTCTTTCGGTAGTTACGGTCGTATTTGAAGACGATATGGGAACCTATCTGCCGCGTCAACTGCTTGCCGAAAAAATAAAATCGGCTTCAGAACAAATTCCTTCCAGTTTTGGAACGCCGCAAATGGGACCCATCACCACCGGTCTCGGCGAAATCTATCAATACATCCTTGATGTAAAACCGGGTTATGAAGATAAATACTCGGCTACCGATTTACGTACGATTCAGGATTGGATTGTAAAACGCCAGCTTTCGGGAATTCCCGGTGTGGTTGAGATCAATTCGTGGGGTGGCTATCTCAAGCAATACGAAGTCGCGTTAAATACGCAAAAACTCAACGCGATGGATATTTCGGCGTCTGAGATTTTTACGGCATTGGAGAAAAACAACAGTATTGCCGGCGGCGGATATATCGAGAAAGAAAACCAATCGTATTTTATACGCGGCGAAGGCCTGGCGACCTCACTTGAAGATATCGAGAATATGGTGGTGGCCAATCATGAAGGCATTCCCGTGTATGTGAAAGATGTGGCGACCGTAGGCTTTGGTCACGCCACACGTTTTGGTGCAATTACGGGTAACGGGCAAGGCGAAAAAGTGCTGGGGCAGGTAATGATGCTTAAAGATGCCAACTCCAAGGAAGTCATTCAAGCTGTAAAAGAGCGGGTAGCCGAAATAAGCTCTACTCTACCCGAAGGGGTTCACATCAATGCCTTTTTAGACCGAAGCGAACTCATCGCAAAAACCACCTTTACCATTGGTGAAAACCTGGTTTTGGGCTTTTTGATTGTGATTTTTGTAGTCGTATTGCTTTTGGGGAACTGGCGTAGTGGTCTTGTGGTGGCTTCGGTAATTCCTTTGTGTTTGTTGTTTGCAATCTCGATGATGCACATTTTTGGTGTAGACGCAAACCTGCTGAGTCTGGGCGCGATTGATTTTGGAATTATTATAGACGGCGCCGTAATTATCGTAGAGTTTGTGGCCCACAAAATGGCACAAAAACAGCAAACCATAAAAGAACTTACTTCAAAAGAAACCCGCGAACTTAAAGACGATATTACCCGTGATGCCGCTTCGACCATGATGAATTCGGCGGTCTTTGGGCAGTTGATTATTCTTATTGTTTTTATTCCAATTCTTTCCCTGAGCGGTGTTGAAGGAAAAATGTTTCGGCCTATGGCTTTGGTATTCAGCTTTGCTGTAGTGGGAGCGATGCTGTTATGCTTTACTTATGTGCCGGTCGCTGCGTCGCTATTTTTAAAGGCGGAAGCACCTTCAGACCGAAACATATCGGTACGCTTGGTTAATTATTTAAAGAGCAAGTACGAGCGGGTTATTCACTGGGCATTAGATTCGCGAAAACTGGTCGTTGGAATTTCAGTAGGATTGATGGCGGCGACGGTTTACCTATTTACGACAATGGGTGGCGAATTTGTGCCGCAACTGGATGAGGGTGATTTTGTGATTTAGCCTATTTTAAAAACCGGTACTTCCCTGAGCGGAACCATTGAACGTACCACGCAAATCGAAAAAATACTGCTCGACAGTTTCCCTGAAGTTAAGCAAGTGGTTAGTCGTATTGGTGCCGCTGAGGTGCCCACAGACCCGATGTCTATGGAAGATAGTGACGTGATTATCACGCTTAAAGATAAAAGTGAGTGGGTTTCTGCAGATAGCAAAGACGAACTTGCAGAGCGATTTAAAGAGGCGTTGAGTGTGATTCCCGGAATGCAAATTGAATTTACCCAGCCTATTGAAATGCGTTTTAACGAACTCATCACCGGCGTTCGGGCAGATATCGCCATCAAAATCTTTGGCGAAGACCTTGATGTTTTAAATAAAAAAGGAAACGAGATTCGGGATTTGATACAGGATGTTGAGGGCGCCGCAGATATTTCGGTAGAAAAAATAACCGGCCTTCCGCAGATGAGTGTCAAGTACAACCGGGCAAAAATCGCGCGCTACGGTTTAAATATTTCAGACCTGAATGATCTTGTAAAAATGGGATTCTCCGGTCAATCTGTGGGTAATATTTTTGAAGGTGAAAAACGCTTTGATCTGGTGGTTCGCCTGGCGGAAAATCAACGACAGAATATTGACAACCTGCAAAACCTGTATGTTGACACCCCAATGGCGGGGAAAGTGCGCTTGAGCGAACTCGCCGACATCAGTTATACCAAAGGGGCTGCAAAAATTTCGCGCGATGAGACCAAGCGTCGCATCGTAGTGGGCGTAAACGTACGTAACCGCGATCTGCAATCGGTAGTTGATGAAATCCGGCAACGGGTAAACGCCAATATTAAATTACCTACCGGTTATACGATTGACTATGGCGGGCAGTTTGAGAATTTACAAAGTGCGACATCACGGCTGCAAATCGCCGTACCGGTCGCGCTCCTGCTCATTTTTATCATGCTTTATTTTGCTTTCAGTTCGGTAAAAGAAGCTTTGTTGATCTTTTCTGCGATCCCACTTTCTGCAGTAGGCGGTGTGTTCCTGCTTTGGCTGCGCGGAATGCCGTTTAGTATTTCGGCGGGAGTAGGTTTTATCGCCTTGTTTGGTATCGCGGTGCTCAACGGGATCGTGATGCTCGAGCATTTTAAAGAATTGAAAAGTCAAGGAATTACAGATGTACGCGAACTCATCACCCGTGGCGCAACAGACCGTTTGAGGGCGGTATTATTAACTGCAACAGCGGCAGCTTTGGGCTTTTTGCCTATGGCGGTATCTACAAATGCCGGGGCAGAAGTGCAGCGCCCGCTGGCAACGGTGGTCATCGGGGGTCTTATTTCGGCAACCTTATTAACGCTGGTTGTTTTACCGGTACTGGTTGCATGGTTTGATAAAGAACTCAAAGAAAAAGATGGTAAGCAACTGAAAAACAAAGGCGCATCTGTCTTACTTATTTTGATGTTGATGGGTGGTTTTGCTCAGGCGCAGGAAGTAAGCAGTTTTGAACAGGTACGTGATTTAGCGTACGAAAACAATGCCGGTCTCAAAGCGGCGAGTTTACGCAGTGACGAGGCCAATGCGGCAATTGGTACTGCATTTACCTTTGATAAAACTGAAGTCTATTATCATTATGACGAGAATAACCTGGCGCAAAACAACCGACCCATTGATGTCTTTGGAGTAAGCCAGACCTTTTTGTTTCCTACGGTTTATTTTGCTCAGGCAAAGGTGAACAAAGCCAATTATAAAATGGCAGCTACACGGGCAGAGCTTGCTAAGCTTGAGTTGGAGCGCCAACTGGCAAACGGGTATTACACCCTGCAATTTGTAAACCAAAAGCTTCAGTTGTACCGCAATTTGGACAGTATTTATCAAAATTTCGCGTACGCGGCAAAACGCCGGTTTGAGTTGGGAGAAAGCAATTACCTCGAGAAAATTTCGGCGCAAGCCAAACAGAAAGAGATCGAAACCCAGCTGAAACAGGTGCGGGAAGAGGTAATTGCAGCTCGAATAAACCTCACCCGTCTGGTACAGGTTGACACCTTAGAAATAAACGTACAACCGCTGGAGCGGCTCGTGCCTAATCTCAACCAGAGCAGTATGGCAACCGCAAATGCTTATTACGATTCAAAAATGCTTCTGGCCGAAGCGCAACGCAAATACAGCAGCCAGCAGTTGCTGCCGGACCTGACGGTAAATTACTTTCAGGGGTCTAATGACGGACTTGACAAAAACCTGATTGGGTATCAGTTTGGGGTTAAAATTCCGTTGCTTTTTTCCGGTGCTTCAAGTCAGATCAAAACCGCAAAAATTGCCGCACAGGCTGCAGAGCAGGAAGCTGTGAATTTTAAGATTCAGCTCGAGGCTCGTGCAACCGAATTGAAAAGCAGGTTGAATAAATATGCCGAAAGTTTGCTGTACTATGAAAAGGAAGGTAATGCACTGGCAGACGAACTCGAAAAGACGGCTATTACCAGTTATAAAAATGGAGAAATCAACTTTTTTGAATACATACAAACCCTGCAGCAGGCGTACGATATTAAGATTGCCTATTTACAAAGTCTCCACAACTACAATCAGGTAGTGATTGAACTCAATTACATCATTTTATAAAAATCAATACGCCTTCAGGGCGCACCTATAAACGCATACGTATGAAAAAGTCATTAAAAATTACCGTTCAGTTTTTGGTCCTGCTTTTGCTTCTCAGCTGCGGAAATTCTTCAACAGAAGCCGAAAATACCGAAAATTCAAAACCCAAAGCCGATGTAACCGTAAGTCAAAAACAGTTTGACGGTGCCGGTTTGGCCTTAGATTATATCAAAGAAACCACCTTCCCGGATTGGGTGGAAGCCAGCGGAATGATAGACGTCCCGCCTGAAAATCGCGCGGTTATCACAGCGTTTATGGGTGGTTACATCAAAGACAATCCGCTATTGATAGGTGATGCGGTAAAAAAAGGGCAGGTGTTGATCACCCTTGAAAATCCGGAGTTTGTGGCCTTACAACAGCAGTTTCAGGAACTGGCGGAGCAGCTTGACTATTTAAAATCGGAATACGAGCGCCAGCAGGCTTTAGTCGCCGAAAATATCACCTCTAAAAAGAACTTTCTAAAAGCCGAAAGTGATTATAAACGCAGTGTGGCTACCTATAACGGACTGCAGAAAAAGCTGCAAATGCTCAACATCAGCACTTCACAGGCTCTGGCGGGTAATTTTACATCTCTGGCGCGTATTTATGCGCCCATAACCGGTACCATCGCAGAGACTTTTGTAAGCAAAGGAAGCTATGTTTCGCCTGCAGATCCCATCATGGAAATTATCGATATCGATCACATTCACCTGGAATTGTCTGTTTTTGAAAAAGACATGATGAAAGTGCGCAAAGGCCAGCCCATAAACTTTAAAATCCCGGAATCTTCAGACATCAGTTATACAGGCGAAGTGCATTTAATAGGGAATTCTCTGAATGCCGAGGGTCGTACGGTAAAGGTGCACGGGCATATCGAGAATGAAAACGACACGCCTAATTTTGCAGTCGGTATGTTTATAGAAGCTAAAATTGAAACCGGAGAAACTACAGCGATGGCCTTACCTGAAACGGCCGTGGTTAATTTGGGTGACAGCTATTATGTGTTGCAACTCAACCGTAAAGAAAACGGCGAATATCTTTTTGATCAGGTTGAAGTAAAGCCGGGCAAAACCGCAAACGGACTAATGGAAATACGTAACGCAGACGAGTTACCAAAAGACAAACAATACCTTACCGAAGGTGCTTTTGAGTTGATTCAGGAGTAAAACATATGTTTTATAAAATGAAAGCCTATCTTTCATTAAATGCTCTGAAATTCAGAAGCTTAATCAAACTAACGAAAACTAATGAAAAAGATAATATTAATAACCGGAGGTTCCTCAGGGATGGGGAAATCTGCAGCCTATTTACTTAACGAAAAAGGACATACAGTTTATGCTGCGGCACGAAGTGTAGATGAGATGAAAGACCTTGAAGAAAAGGGAATCCATATCGTCTATCTGGATCTTACCGAAGAAAAAAGTATTGTGAGCTGTGTAGAAAAAGTGTTGGCGGCAGAAAATCAGATCGATGTGCTTATTAATAATGCAGGCTACGGTTCGTATGGTGCGGTAGAGGATGTATCACTGGAGGAAGCAAAGCGTCAGTTTGAGGTCAATCTATTTGGGCTTGCGCGTATTACCCAATTGGTTTTACCTAAAATGCGCGAACAAAAGTCGGGTCGTATTATAAATATATCTTCGATGGCAGGAAAAATTTATACACCCTTTGGGGCCTGGTATCACGCAACAAAACATGCGCTCGAAGGCTGGAGTGATTGCCTGCGTTTGGAAGTAAAAGATTTTGGTATTGACGTGGTCGTCATTCAGCCGGGTGGTATAAAAACGCCCTGGGGTGAGATCGCTGCCGAGAATCTCAAAAAAACTTCGGGTGATGGTGCCTATGCTACAATAGCAAACAAAGTGGCAGACAGTATGCACGAAACCTACACCAGTGATCGACTTACTGATGTTGATGTATTAGGAAAACTTATCGCAAAAACGGCCGTCACAAGCAGTCCCAATAGACGCTATGCAAAAGGTTTTATGGCCAAGCCCGCGATGTTTTTAAGAAAATGGCTGGGCGATGCTCTCTTTGATAAAATTATGCGAACCCAGATGAAGTAATAATTTGTAAATCTGAAAAGCGGATTATTTTATTCCAAAAAACGACTTGATAAACTCTTTTTTGGGCAGACTCCAGATAATTTGAAGGTCCTCTTTTAGGCTGCTGGTACCGTCCAGAAACCGAAATATTTTGGCGATATCATTCTTTTTGAACATCTGTGTAAACAAAGCGGCACCCTGCTCATTTTTACGGTACAGAACGTCCAGGAAAAGCTTGTCGTACCAGCGGTAGCGGTCGTTGATGTTAAATTTACTGAGATTGGTTTCAGTTTTTAAAAAAGCGATGAGTTTGGCGGTACGCTTTAGGGTATAGCTAAAAGTAAATCCGGTACTGCCCCGCGTCCAGCCGCCGGCCGTGCCTATATGCAAAACGCGGTTGGTATTATGTTTTTCAAAGGGGTAGGCGGTCATGGGGATGCAGCCTTTTTCGGTGGCCGTCACTTCATACTCTGATGTGCCCAAAGCTTCCATATAGTCTTCAATAGCGGCTTCATATTCTGCATCGGGCAAGAGGTGTTCCGAAAAAAGCGTGTATTCTACCAGCGCTTTGTTAGAAGCGGTAGGCAACACATACATAAAACGGGTATTTCCGCGTTGTGGAATACTAAAATCCATAAATGTGGCGACTTCCGGATCAAAGACGTGCTCTTGCGTACGTACTTCCCAACCGATAAAATGCTGCTGCAAAACCGGATATTTCGTTTGATTTTTAAGCCGTTCCGGCGGAAGGATGCTGCTGAAAACTTTTCTGGCGGTATATGTAGTTTGTGAGGTAGTGACTTCAACCCCGTTTACTGATTCCGTCAGGTTCTGGAATGCTTCCGTTTTAAAGCTAACCTGTTTAGAATCCTGAAGCATTTTAAAAACGGACTCGTAAAAATCGATGCCTTCTATCTTGTTGTAGCTGTAATTTTTTAGCGGAATTTCAGCCTTAAATTTTTCGCCTTTAAACAAAATCGATTCCCATTTTTTAGAAATGATGGCATCCCATTCCTGCGTGTTTTCGCTCCAAAAGCACCAGGTGCGGTCGTTGGTGTTCTTTTTGCTTTTATCCAGAATGAGAATGGATTTATCCTTAAAGTAGGGATCACTAACTAATGATTTCGTCAGCATCAACCCCGAGAGACCGGCGCCCAAAATGATGTAATCGTAGTCTAAAGACGTGTTTTGCATAGCGGTTTAAAGCTAGAACTTATTCAACGATACCGCAAAATCAAAGGTGTTTATTGTTCTAAAATTTTTAAGAGCTCAGAAGAAGTATAGTACTCGAAAACGCGCTGTTTTATGGCAAATTGCTCATCAAAAAATACGGTTACCGGTAAGGAATAGGATTTTCCCGGTCGGGAGCCTAAAAGCAAAGCCAAATCGTGAACGCCGTTGCGTTTAGTCAATGCCTGCCGGTTTGTAAACTTTTGCCCGTCAAACCGAATGGTATCCGTTGTTTCAGAGTCCATCCTTACGGCGTAATATTCGGTATTGATTTTTTTGATTACCTGGGGATTTGTAAAAACCACGCGGTCTATCTTTTTACAGTATGCACACCAGTCTGCGTGAAAAAAGACAAAGGTCTTTTTCGGTTTTGTGACCAAAGCGCTGTCGAGTTCTTCCCAGATCAGCCAGTTGATTTGCTCACGGTCCTGTGCTGCAAGGCTTTCGCAGGAAAGGAATAGAAAAAGAATAATGCTTTTTTTCATCATTTTAATTTTTGCCACCCTGCCAGGGTTAGAAGTCGCCGAAGCGAATTCCGAAGAAAAACGAGCGCGGTCGGTTTGGCCCATAAATATAATTCGAGTCGCGTAAAGGTCCCCGGTCAAAATCATTTTGGTAACTGTTAAACACGTTTTGCACGCCGCCACTCAGTTCCAGGTGCAGGTATTTCGTAAGATCCAAATGCCAGGTTACTTTGGTGGTGACATCCATAAATTCGGGTGTTTTTTCAAGCTGAATAAATCCGCTTTCACTGATGACGTGCGGAGCGATCATAGTTCCGGTATAGCTTCCGGTAAGGTCGATGTTAATCGCTTCGCTCACGGTCCAGTTGGTATTGAAAAATCCATATGTATTTGGAGAACGCACCAATTGATTGGTTACCACATCGGTTTCAGAAGGGTTGGTCCCATTGGCTTCAAAAAGAACCTGTTCTTCATCATAAATGGAACGTTGCCAGGTAATTCCCGCCTGAAACAACAGCGCTTTACTAGGCGACAGGTTAAACTCAATATTGGTTCCGGCGACGTAGGCACCGCTGCCGTTACGGGATTCTTCCAAAATAGAACCGTTAGGCAACGAATTGCCGGTGCTTACCAGTGTAAAGGGATTTTCTAAGGTGGTATAGAAACCCTCAACCAGCAGGCTGGTTTGCACTTTATTAAATTCGTTGTTGAAATTTAACGAAGCAGTGTACGCGTTTGAAAATTCGGTTTCCAGGTCATCAGAGAGAATCACAAAACGCTGTTCACCGCCCACCGAACTGATGTGCAAATCTTCGTTAAAAGCCTGCGGTGCTCGAAAACCACGAGCATATCCCCCTCTAAACTGAAGATCGGGTGTAAAATCGTAGAGCAATGTAAATCGTGGACTCAAAACAGTCTGAGCGATCGTGGAAGTCCGGGTGATGTCTTCAATTTGGTACAAACCGTTGACGTCTATATGATCTAAACGCGCACCCAGCAAAGCCGTAAACCGCTCAAGAGGTTTCCACTCGTACTGGCTATATAACCCAAAACTGTTGACCTTTTGATCAACCAGACGGTTATAGCCGGCGATGGCATCTTCGGTATCGTTAAGTTGGTATTCAAAACCCGAAGTAAGCACGTCTTTATTTTTAAAATTCCGTGTGAATTTTACTCCGGAAACGAAAGCGAGATCTTTTGTTTTTCCGAAGGCATTATTGGCTGCAATCGAGTCCGCTCTTGTGCGGCCACCGCCCAAACCCCCGTAATAGCTGTCGCGATCGGTGTGCTGTACCGAGGCATAAGCCGTAAAATGCGTTGTGCGGGAATCGTTGAAGTATTCGTAATCAGTGCCCGCAAAAATGCTGTTGTGATCCAGTTCTTCGGTGATATCGGTAAACTGCGGAGCCAGATCAATGCGATCACCGCCACGCCGGTACTCGCGTATGGCGGTCAGGTCTAATCCCAATTTGCTGTTATCGTCAGGCCTGTAAAAGGCTTTGGCGCCTAAGGAATTATTGGTGAGTTTAGTGATTTCACTAAAGCCATCGCCGTTGGCATCATAGGCATCGCGGTTGCGGTAAATACCATAAACCGTTACGCCGCTGGTGAGATCTTCGCTAACCAGAGAAGCGTTGAGGTTGAGATTTCGGTCGGGGGTTGTCCCCTCAATAAGTCCCAGATTGCTGTTTACTTCCCAGCTGTTATTTACCGGTTCTTTGGTGATGATGTTGATGGTTCCTGCAATAGCGCTGGAACCAAAAAGCGCCGAGCCACCACTACGCACCACTTCAACCCGATCGATCAGACTTACGGGAATTTGCTCCAGCCCGTAAACGCCGTTAAGTGCACTAAAAACCGGCCGGCTGTTCAGCAAGACCTGGGTATACTGCCCGCCGAGTCCGTTAAGGCGTACCTGCGTAAATCCGCAATTCTGGCAGTTGGTTTCTACCCGAACTCCGGGTTGGTAGTTGAGTCCGTCTGCAAGGGAGATGGATTGCGTTGCTTTAAACAGTTTCGGACTCAACACATTTACGATTACCGGGGCTTTTTTTTTACTCAGACGGTTGTGGGTGGCACTAACCACAACTTCTTCGAGACCCAAGAGGTCTGGTTTAAGGGAAATATTCAGCGGTGTTTCAATATACTCTTTGGGATCTACCGATTTTGTTACCGACTTATAACCTACCGCCTGAATGTTGAGAATTATTGGTTTTGAAGGAACTTTTAGGCTATAGAATCCATTTAAATCAGCTGCGACACCTTTGGTTGTACCACTTACGACAACATTCGCAAAAGGTACGGGCTCGTTATTTGAAGTGATACTGCCTTGCAGGCTAATGAGTTCCTGGGCCTGTATAGGAAAGGAGAGGATACCAACCAAAAAGGCAATTTTATAAAACATAAGAGATTATCAGTTTCTAAAAATAAAGTTTAGGCAAACCTAAAAAATATATTTGATATATTTAGCTTAATATTGCGGTATAATTAAAAGCTTATGACTTTTTCTGAAGAAAACTACCTGAAATCGATCTACAGCCTGCAAAAGGAAAGTCCGAAAGGGGTAAGTACCAATGATCTGGCTCAATATCTGGAATCGAAGCCTGCATCGGTTACCGAAATGATTAAAAAACTGAATGACAAAGACCTTGTTGTTTATCAACCCTATCAGGGCGTTTTATTAAATAAAAATGGTGAAGCCATTGCCCTGAAGGTTATTCGCAAGCACCGCTTATGGGAAACCTTTCTCGCGCAAAAGCTTGATTTTAGCTGGGACGAAATTCATGACGTAGCCGAACAGCTGGAGCATATTAAGTCTGATAAACTGATACATGAGCTGGATCGCTTTTTGGGCTATCCCAAACACGATCCGCACGGGGATCCCATCCCTGACGAGCAGGGAAATATTACCAAAGTGGAAAAAAAGCGTGTTTCACAACTGGTTGTGGGCGAAATAGGAACCTGTGTAGGGGTTAATGATACATCGTCTTCGTTTCTTCAGTTTTTAGACCAGCAGAATATCAAGTTAGGAACGGTGATTGAAGTGTTGCATCTTCAGGAGTTTGATAAGAGTATGACGGTGAAGATTGACAAACGCGAACTCATCCTGTCTCAAATTGCTACCGAAAACATTTACGTTCAAATTTAATTTCGCTGCAGGCTAAAGTATGAATGTCGACAAAAAATCACTGGAAGAAGTACACGGTTCGGTAAATACCGCTTCGGGCAAGAAGGGTTGGAAGCGTATTCTTGCATTTTTAGGTCCGGCCTATCTGGTGAGTGTGGGCTATATGGATCCCGGCAACTGGGCGACCGATATTGCGGGTGGAAGCCAGTTTGGCTACGCATTGCTTTGGGTGTTGTTGATGTCAAACATTATGGCGCTGCTCTTGCAAAGTCTGTGCTCCAGACTGGGTATTGTACGTGGCGTGGATTTGGCGCAGGCCTCCCGGGAAACCTATCCATCTTTTGTGAATTTTATTCTTTGGCTGCTTGCCGAAATAGCCATTGCTGCCTGTGATCTGGCCGAGGTTATTGGGATGGCTATCGGTTTAAATCTTTTGTTTGGTCTTCCAATTATCTGGGGTGTTTGTATTACCGTTTTGGACAGCTTTATTTTGCTCTTTTTGATTAATAAAGGCATTCGGAAGATGGAAGCCTTTATCGTCTCACTTATTTTTATCATCGGGCTTTCTTTTTTTCTGGAGATGTTCTTTGCCAAACCCGATCTGGGCGAGGTAGCCGCAGGGTTTATACCCAGTATGCCCAACGATGCGGCGCTCTATATCGCAATTGGTATTATCGGGGCGACAGTGATGCCGCACAACTTATATCTGCATTCGTCTTTGGTACAAACCCGTAAAATCACGCATAATCCGCGAGGAATAAAACGGGCGTTGCGTTTGAACTTCCTGGATTCGGCTATTGCGCTCAATCTGGCCTTTTTTGTAAATGCAGCGATATTGATTCTGGCGGCTTCGGTATTCTTTAAAAACGGACTTTACGAAGTGGCAGACATTACCGATGCGCATAAACTCCTGCAAGGACTTCTGGGTACCAAATGGGCGCCTATTCTTTTTGCCGTGGCACTGATTGCAGCCGGGCAGAGTAGCACGCTTACCGGTACACTGGCCGGTCAAATCGTGATGGAAGGCTATCTTAATTTACGGATACAACCCTGGGTGCGCCGTCTGGCAACCCGCCTGATTGCAATTATTCCTGCTTTGTTTACGGTGATTTATTTTGGAGAGCACGGCCTGGGAGAGCTACTGGTTTTAAGTCAGGTAGTACTGAGTTTGCAACTGGGATTTGCGATGATTCCGCTTATACATTTGGTGAGTGATAAAAAGAAGATGAAAGGCTACCACATTAAATGGCCTATGCGTATTGCTTCGTGGGTGATTACTCTGGTAATTGTGGTGCTGAATGCAAAACTGGTGATTGATGAGGTAACCAAATTTATGGGAGAAGTTTCTAATCCCATATTTATCTGGTTAGGTGTGGTTCCGCTGGTTATTGGAGCCGGTATTTTGTTGATCTACATTTCCATCCAGCCTTTAATGCTCAAACGTCTCGAATTTTACAAATCGCATACGCCACACGTGCAGGCAAATTTGAGTAATCTGGCTACAACAGACGTGCATAAAAATATCGCGATAGCGGTAGATTTCTCCTCTGCCGATCGTAAAAGTCTGGCTTTGGCCGTACAATTGGGTAAAACTGATGCGCATTATACCTTAATTCATTCGGTTGAAAGCACCGGAGCATTGGTTTACGGAAGCAGCATCAAAGATTTGGAAACCGAAAGCGATCAGGCGGTACTGGAAACTTATGCCATACAAATGCGGCAGCAAGGCTATAGCGTAGCAACCGAATTGGTATTTGGCAGTGCCAAAAAAAGCATTCCGCAACTGATAAATGCAGGAGATTACGACCTGCTTATTTTGGGTGCTCACGGGCATACCCTGTTTAAGGATCTTGTATTCGGGACTACCGTAGACCGCGTTAGACACCGGGTAAAATTCCTGTTTTAATAGCATAAAATTATATACTATGAATGAGATTATCGATTATTTTGAAAGCCTTGATCCTGTAATGGGAGCCTTTTTGGCAACGCTCTTTACCTGGGGTGTTACCGCTTTGGGAGCGTCTTTGGTATTTTTCTTTAAGGGGATGAACCGCAAGGTTTTTGACGCGATGCTGGGTTTTGCCGGAGGCGTAATGGTTGCTGCAAGCTTCTGGAGTTTACTGGCGCCCGGGATTGAGATGAGTCCGGGAGAGGGTTTTGTCAAAGTGATCCCGGCGGCAATAGGCTTTGGTTTAGGAGCCTTATTTCTGTTTGGCCTCGACAAGTTTTTACCCCATTTACACGTGAATTTTAAAGAAGAGGAAAAGGAAGGCGTGCGTAGTCCCTGGCATAAGTCGGTTTTATTGACTTTGGCGATTACCTTACACAACATTCCTGAAGGTTTGGCCGTGGGTGTACTCTTTGGCGGTGTGGCGGCCGGTTTTGATGGGGCAACCATTGGAGGCGCTGTGGCGCTTGCGATAGGAATTGGTCTTCAGAATTTTCCGGAAGGTTTTGCGGTGGCGATGCCCTTGCGAAGATTGGGTTTTAGCCGCTTAAAAAGTTTTAACTACGGGCAGCTTTCAGCCATTGTAGAACCAGTCGCAGCTGTTGTTGGGGCTTACGCGGTGATGACTTTTCAGCCTATTTTGCCTTATGCGCTGGCTTTTGCAGCAGGAGCAATGATCTTTGTGGTAGTTGAAGAGGTGGTGCCCGAGTCGCAGCAAGGTAAAAATACCGATATTGCAACTATGGGCTTTATAGGTGGCTTTATCCTGATGATGACCCTGGATGTGGGATTGGGCTAAGCTGTAACGATGATGCTTTTAAGGCGTCTTTAAAGAAACTAATTTGAATGTCAGATCGAGCACAGTCGAGATCCATTTTAAAGTAAAAGATTGATTGGCCTCTCGACCGTGCTTCGATAAGACTCAGCAACCACCTCAAGGAGATACTAGGGCGTTCAAGAAAAATAACATTATGAAAAAGCTACTTTTTGTTTTAGGATTATTGGTTTCCGGACTTGGTTATGCTCAGGACGAAACGGCTAAAGATACCGTGCAGGTAGATCAACCGGTACAGGTGCCGCAAATTGTAGTAAAAGTACCTTACGGGAAACTCACGACTTTTGGGGATATGGGTATTAAAATCACCAAAATCACCGATTCCCGCTGTCCGGCAAATGTGAACTGCATTTGGGCAGGTAATGTGATTCTGGATTATGATGTTTACAAAAACAGAAAATTTTTAGAAACCCGTAAGATTACGATAGGAGCCAATAAAAACGATCGTACACTTTTGGCTACTGCTGCAGAGCAGTTAAATGCGTATTCTGTAGTGCCTTATCCCAAAACTTCATTGGGGAAAATTCCGCAGGAGGATTATGTGATCAATATGGTGTGGGAACAGCTTACCCAGGAAGATTAGTGACAACCGCAATTATCGCTTCCACAGGATTTACCGTTAGACTTTCCGCCTAAAAAAGACGGTTTCCAGATAAATTTGGTTATCAGATAGCCAACAGCAATTAAGAAAATAAGAAGTACTACTATATTCTGTAACATAACATTCTTTTTTGGTGTCAGGCTTTCGCGAAAGCATAACAAGATTTTTTTAAATGAGCAATTGGTAGGCCACTAAAGCTACAACATAAGCAAAACCACTCATAATAACAAGCTGAAGCACCGGCCATTTCCAGGTGTTAGTCTCGCGTTTTACGATTGCCAGCGTACTCATACACTGCATCGCAAAAGCATAAAATAACAGCAATGAAATCCCACTCGCCAGGTTGAAAAGCGGTCCGCCCAAAATGGGGTTGATCTCACCCGCCATACGGTTTTTAATGGTTTCTTCTTCATCGTTACCCACGCTGTAAATAGTTGCCAGCGTACCCACAAATACTTCACGGGCAGCAAACGAACTTACAATTGCAATACCAATTTTCCAATCGTAACCCAACGGGCGTACTGCCGGTTCAATGGCTTTACCCATATAACCAATATAGCTGTATTCCAGTTTTTCTGAGGCTATTTGACGGTCTAGTTCGCTCTGTGGAAATGCTCCCGCTTCCATCCGGGCAATGGCGTTTTCTTTAGCGTTTCTAAAGTTTTCTCCGGGACCGTTTGAGGCTAAAACCCAAAGTACGATGGAGATTGCGAGAATGATTTTTCCCGCACCAAAAACAAAGGATTTGGTCTTTTCAATCACATTATAGGCTACATTTTTAAATAGCGGCAACTTGTAATTGGGCATTTCGATCACAAAAAAGCTGCGTTTTTTGATTTTCAAAATGCGGTCTAAAACCCAGGCCGAAAGAATTGCGGTACCAAAACCAATGAGGTACAACAGCATCAAAACCAGACTTTGCATACTGAAGATATACAGCACTTTTTGCTCAGGAATCACCAGCGAAATAATGATTAAATACACCGGAAGCCGGGCACTACAAGTCGTAAATGGCGTCACGAGAATCGTGATGAGGCGCTCCTTCCAGTTTTCGATATTACGGGTTGCCATAATTGCCGGAATGGCACAGGCAGTACCCGAAACAAGGGGTACAACACTTTTTCCGCTTAAACCAAAACGCCGCATAATACGGTCCATTAAAAAGACCACACGGCTCATATAGCCGCTCTCTTCCAAAATGGAAATAAACAGGAATAAAAATGCGATTTGCGGGATAAAAATGACGATTCCGCCCAGTCCGGGAAGAATGCCTTCAGCAATGAGATTAGTAAGCGCTCCCGGCGGCAGGGTGTTACGTACCCATTCACCAATGGCAGCAAAGCCTTCATCGATGAGATCCATAGGGTAGGAGGACCAGTCGTAAATCGCCTGAAAAATAAGCAGGAGAATGGCCAGGAAAATCACGTAACCCCAAATTTTATGGGTAAGCACGCGATCTAACCGACTGCGCAAATCTTTTGCTGCCAGATGGTCGATACTCAGGGTTTCCTTCAGCACCCCGTTAATAAACTGGTAGCGTACAATGGTTTCTTTCTGCTGCAGCCGCTTGAGGTTTGATTTACTTTCGGTCTTAAAACTGGCGATGCCCTGCACCTCATTTCGGTCTAACTTACCAAAATTTACGTCCTGGGTAATGACCAGCCAGAGTTTGTATAAATCCTGTTTTGGGAAGGCTTTACGCAGGCGGTCAAAATATTCCGGTGCAATTACTGAAGCATTAACGCAGGGTTCTGTGGACAGTGTTTTATAATTGGCAATAAGCTCTTTCAGGTTGTCAAAACCGGTGTTTTTACGGGAGCTTACCAGTGCGATTTTGGTCTCCAGACGCTCCTCGAGCTTTTCAATATCAAGCGTGATGGCCTTGCGCTCCATACGGTCGGCCATATTGATGACCAGAATGGTGGGTATTTTTAAATCTTTTATTTGGGTAAAGAGCAGCAGATTACGCTTCAGGTTTTCAACATCTGAAATGACTACGGCTACATCGGGATAATCTTTGTCGTTTTTGTTGAGCAGCAACTCAATGACCACATTTTCGTCAAGCGAACTCGCATTAAGACTATACGTACCGGGAAGATCCAGAATATGGGCCTTGACACCACGGGGAAGTTTACAAACTCCCTCTTTTTTCTCAACAGTGATTCCGGGATAATTACCCACCTGTTGTTTCAGGCCAGTGAGCTGGTTAAAAACCGAAGTTTTACCAGTGTTGGGGTTTCCTATAAGGGCGACATTAAGCTGTTTACTCATTAGACAGCATTTCTACGGTGATGTGACGGGCGGTCTCTTTGCGAATGGCCAGATGACTGCCGTTTATATTGAGGTACATCGGGTCTTTAAAAGGCGCGATCTGTACCAGTTCTACTTCATTACCGGGCAAACAGCCCATCTCTAAAAGCTTAAGCGGCACCTGGTCGAGCGTAAACTCGACGATAATGGCTTTTTGCCCACGTTTAAGCGTATCTAATGAAGTTTTCAAAATTTATTTAGATTGAATTTAAACAAGGCAAAAGTAATGGAAATACACTACATAGGAAAAGATTTTTGGAAGTAGTTTACAGTTTTCAGCAGGTAGAAACCTTGAAAATTAGAAATATGAAATCGGAAATACGAAATCGGAATTCTGAATTTAGCGTGCAGATTTAGGAGTTTGACATTTAGGTTTTGGATGATAGCTTGAAAAACATCCTTCCCCGACCCTTCCTTCAAAGGAAGGGGGTACATTCTTTTGAAGAAGATAAGCCTCCCAGGGAAGAAATGTTTGGATTGATAATAAGAAACGTTTTCGATTTCGTTGATTCGGTTTTAACTCAAAACCCAGAACAATGAACTCCGTAACGCTCACTCTTCACTACGCCCTTCAATCTCTTTAAGAATCGCGATATCTTCAAGTAGTTGCTCAATCGCTTCGGGGTCTGTGCCGTCGTAGAAGCCGCGGATGCGTTTTTTAGAATCGATAAGCATAAAATTTTCGGTATGAATCATATCGTACTTATCGCCGTTACCCTGAGTTTTTACCGCCAGATAACTTTTTCGCGCCAGCTCATAAATTTCTTTTTTGGATCCGGTGACCAGATTCCATTTGCTGTCGTCTACCCCTTTTTCAACCGCATAGCGTTTGAGTTGAGCTACGGTGTCTGTCGCAGGGATAACCGTATGCGAAAGTAGTTTTACCGAAGGATCGTCTTTGAGCTTTTCCTGTATCTGCAGCATATGATCGGTCATAATGGGGCAAATCGTCTGGCAGGTGGTAAAGAAAAAATCGGCGACATAAATACCGGGATAGTCGTCCTGAGTAATGGTATCCCCGTTTTGATTCACCAGTTTAAAGTCGGCAATCTTATGGTATTTTTTGACGAATTGAACCGTGCTGTCTACCAGCGAGCGGTCAACCATATCCGGCTGATACACAGGCAGACTGGGTGCCGGCTTCATCAGGGTATAAAATGTGTAAAGAATGACTGCGGAAAGAATGACCATCACAATGGCAAACTTTTTGTATTTAGCAAAAAACTGAAGCATAGCACGCAACTTTTTGGCAAAATTACGATGCAGCGGGCTCCTGACAAAGCTAGAAAGCTCTTATTCTGCCTATTTGGTTAAACGGGTACGTTTCAAAGTTTTGATTACGCCACTAAAAGGTTACTTTTGTGCACTTTTTAATCGCGATCGCTGGGCGATTGCCTTATCAGATTTAAGATAGATACCGGCGGCAGTTGATGTCGCTTTTTAGTTAACATGTATGGATCCATTTTTTGTAAAAGGAGCTCAGCTTTTTCTGAGTCTTTCAATATTAATAGTACTTCACGAGTTTGGTCATTTTATCCCGGCCCGACTTTTTAAAATTCGCGTAGAAAAATTCTTCCTCTTTTTTGATGTCAAGTTTGCCCTCTTCAAAAAGAAGATCGGCGAGACCGTTTATGGTATTGGCTGGCTTCCGCTGGGAGGTTATGTCAAAATCGCGGGGATGATTGACGAAAGTATGGATAAGGAAGCGATGGCGCAGGAACCCAAACCCTGGGAATTTCGCTCCAAGCCGGCCTGGCAACGCCTTATTGTGATGATCGGCGGGGTGACGGTAAACATTCTACTGGGCTTTTTTATCTACATTATGATTATTGCCAATTATGGGGAAGAGTACACCACGGCAGACGATCTTAAATACGGTTTTGGTTTTTCACCTATAATGGAAAGCTACGGCTTTGAGCAGGGGGATAAGATTCTTGAAATAAACGGGGAAGAATTGTTAGATCAGATGGACTTCCCACATTTGGTTATGATGCGCGATGTGTCGCAGGTAAAAGTACTTCACAATAACGGTTCGACCGAAGTGCTGACACTGCCCGAAGATATTGGGATGAAACTCTTTAAATCTGGTGAAATGCCCGGTGTGAATGCTCCACGTACGCCGGTAGTACTCGATTCGGTGTTTAGCGGAGCAAAAGAAGTGGGAATTTTAGGAACCGATGAGCTCATCAGTATTAATGAGGTGCCTATTGAGTTTAAAACCGATGCGACTTATGCCTTACAAAAGAAGCGCGATAGCATTGCTACGGTGACCGTGATGCGCGATGGCGTGGCCCGTGAGTTTGAAGTGCCTATAGGTGATGATAAGATGGTAGGTGTAGGTTTTGATTTTGAAGACAAAGATTATGTGATGCCTAAGCGCAATAAGCGTGAGTATGGTTTGGGGGAAAGTATAAGCCGTGGTATTAACTACGGGGTAGATCAACTGGTAGATTATGCGGTGCAGTTTAAATATGTGTTTACCTCTAAAGGCGCTTCACAGGTAGGTGGTTTTGGAGCGATTGCAGGCCTGTTCCCAGATCAGTGGGACTGGTTGTCGTTTTGGCAAACCACAGCCTTTATTTCGATTATTTTGGCGTTTATGAACATCTTGCCCATACCGGCTCTTGATGGCGGTCACGTGATGTTTTTGCTCTACGAAATGATCACTGGCAGAAAGCCCAGCGATAAGTTTCTGGAGTACGCACAAATGATAGGTTTCTTCCTGCTTATTGCCCTGGTTTTATATGCAAACGGAAACGACATTTACCGCTACTTTTTTGAGTGATAACGCGGTAAAGAAGCCGGCTTAATAATTTTTTAATAATTCGTTTTGCAGGTTTAAAATGTTGTGTATATTTGCATCCGCTTTAAACAAAGAAGCGCACGTTCTTTTAAGCATCACAACCGGCCGTATCGCGATACGCCTGATGTTTTAAAAAATAGAAAATTTAAATTCCTCCTTAGCTCAGTTGGTTAGAGCATTTGACTGTTAATC